>Ga0068714_10001879_pt1 | contig 28685 bp, 20 predicted proteins | sample MTBNYHSulfiMetaG_FD_62988 | JGI IMG/M metagenome (GOLD analysis project Ga0068714, IMG submission 62988) | Enrichment culture microbial communities from rom New York Harbor, USA that are MTBE-degrading - MTBE-NYH (New York Harbor Sulfidogenic)... | ecosystem: Environmental > Aquatic > Marine >...
CGCGGATCGTCAGCGTCTCGGTCTGGGGGTCCAGCAGTGTGATCGTTCCCCGCCGCAGCTTCAGGTGCGTATCCAGCGACTTCAGGATGCTTTTGAGCGTCTCCTCGAGGTCCAGTGACTCGGCGAACGCCTTCGCCACGTCGCTTAGAAGTTGTACTTCCGCCGATTGCTTTGCTTTCATTCCGACCAAACCTTTCGTTTATCCCAAAGGCGACCCACAAAAGTGTAGGCCAAGCATTGAAGTCTACAATTTTGTGCAGCATGTCGCAAGTAGAATCTCACCCCGAGGATCACCTCCCTGGGCTCTGCGAGCCGGTACCCGCCCACATCTGGACGGACCGGTCCATTCGGGTCAAGAACCCCGTGACGTTATCCGATATAGATTCTTACGTAGAAACCTGTGTAGGTGCGTACGCATCCCTCGTTGCGACAAGACAAATCAGGAATGATGCCAATGAACCTGTGGAGGAAGGTAGGTCGCGCGATCCGGTACCGGCTGGTCCTGCAGAAACTGACTGAGCGGGCCCTGCCCCGGCTCGGAATCCGCGTTGAATTCTACTACTGGACGCAGGAAGGTCAGATCGACAACGCCACACAAGGCTCGGACTCGGGCTTCGAGGACTGCACCTTCAGCCCTTTCGGGCCTGACGAGATCCGGACCTTTGTGAGCCTGGTCCCCTGGCGATCGGAAGCCGAGTTGCTCCAACGGCTCGACGAAGGCAAACTCTGCTTCGGCGTCAAACACCGTGGGCAGATAGCGGCGTTCGTCTGGTGCGACCTCGCCGAATGTACCTATGCATGGCATCGAATCGCCCTGCGCGAAAACGAGGTCTACCTGTTCGACCAGTTCACACTGAACGCCTTCCGAGGCATGAACGTCGCTCCCTACCTGCGGCATCGCACGTACGACGCCCTGCGTCGGATGGGTCGCGACACGTTCTACAGCGTCACCCATCGCTTCAATTCCTCCGCCGTCCGGTTCAAACAGAAGCTCGGCGCCCGGTTCCTCTGGCTGGCCGTCGGCGTCAACCTGTTCGGCAAAGTCCGGTGGCACGCCGTCCTGCGAAGATACCCGCGCGATTGATTCCTACTGCACCTGTGGTGAACCTTGCCGAATCCTCTTAGTCTGCGTTTTTTGACCTTCTCCGCCCAGCCAGGAGGCGGAGGGGTGCTCAAAAATCTTCACGGAATTTTCTGTCTGGGTGTTAGAAAATCTCGCGGAGAGCGTCTACGTAGGTAAGGGGATCGACAGATCGCCGCTATGAGAGTCATGGTTTTTGCATGGAGCACTGCGATGAAACGGAACTGTTCTCTGATGTCCGACGGACGCGAAGACCGTTCTGTTCGAATTGACCTTTCGGCCTGCGAGAGCGCGGCCGCCGATCATGAGAACCTTTTCGCGTGGAGCGCGCGGGCCCGGCGAGAGACCGAATGCTTCCTCAACGGACATATCCGCGACGCATCCGCGGGCTGGCCGGTGCTCTCGGCGCGCCGCCGAATCGTCGCATGAGCGATGCAGACCGACCGGCCTGCGTCAGCAAGTCACGTGGATCAAAGCAGCCTTAGGCCTGGCGAATTTGTTGTAGGCATCGATCAACTCAGGCGTGGGCAGGACGCAAAAGTCGATGCGATGCTCGCGGAGAAAGTCGCAACCTTCCGGCGTCAATTCGGCGGCGCCCGAGTGCCCTGTCCCGATGAACACTTTCTTCGGTCCGCCCTTGCAGATCTTCTTCAGCTCGGCCGGGCCAACCTTGTGCGACGTGCCGTAGACCTCTTTGGCAAGCCTTTTCTTGCGTCTCTTGACCTCGCCGCTGGCCAGGACATACACGTCGGTCTCATACGTGGTCTTGCCGATCGTGATTTCGCCAAAAGAGGTCCCCATGATTTCGGATGAAGCCGGCATAATCACATCCCCAATGTCCTGGATCGCGCCGCCTTCGCTGCGGCGTCGTGCGATTCTATTATGAGCGCCGACCGGGAATCGAGCAAGTCTTCTTGCAGCCGGCTGCGACGGCCCTGTCCGGTCCTCTGGGTCCTGCGGAACACAAGACAACGCGTCTGCAAGGGAGTGCGGCTACTCGATCGCTGTCACGGTGGTGGTGATTTCCATGGCGACGTCGGAGAATGTCGGCTGACCCGGCGCGGAGGCCGTGGTTCTCAGGACGCGGCCACGGAGCAAGGTCTTCTGCTCTTTGGAGCGCAGCCAGCCTGTCGGGCAGTCCACAGTCAGATGGATCTGTGATGAGCCACCCAATTTGTTGCTGACCGTCGTCGTGCCGACCTGATAAATGACAGGTTCCTCCTCCATGTTTCGCCGGCCTTCGGCAACGATCGTGCATGAATCCTCTGCAAGGGTCGTCACGGTGTACGTGCCGGGCATCTCGAAGCGCGCTTCCAGTCGGATGGCGACGGGGCCATCCCAATGGCAGCCGCTTTGCACCGGCTCGGGGGGCAAGGGCACGAACACATCATCAAGCAGGTGGCGAATCGTATCGGCACCGAGGATGATGGACTCTTCGAACTGCTGTTTCAGTGCCAGAGTTCTGCTCCGGCGAGAGCCATAACGCTGATCTGTCTTCGCGATGGCCTCTTCGGCCTTCTCCTCGAGTTGCTCTCGCATCATTTCGTCTTCGGCCGCGACACGGTCGGCCGCAACGGCCAGGAACAGCTCGTCGAATCCTGGGTCACGCAGTGCACCCTGACCCGAAACGCGAATCGTAAAACGTTTCCCGACAAAGGGCACGTAGATTCCCGCCATCGAGTCCGTCTCGCTCAAAGGTCTGGCCGAGTCGTATTCGCCCAGCACCGTTCCATCCATCTCCGTCCGGACTTGTATCGCACGGAGCGTGACGGTGACGGGGACGGTCCCGTCGGCCTGTGTCTCTTTCGCTTCAAAGGCGACCGTGAAGGACTGCGTGCTCGCAATGTCCACCTGCTGCCCTGCTTCCTGGGAAGAAATGTCCAGACGTGTGGTTATGCGCAGGGTCGGGCCGGTTCCGCGATTGGGAGAGAATCGCAGTTGAACGATTTCGGGCCTGGACGGCGAGATCGTTTCGAGCGGGGCGATGGGCCCGGAAGGTGGAGCCTCCGCAGTCACCGGTTCGATCGGAGACTCGGCCTCCACAACATCCGGTCGGCGAGGAATGATCGGTTCGCTGCCAGACGCAGAGTCCCGAGAGCGGAGGAACAGGACCAGACCGATGTGAGCCGCCGTCGCGACGGCGAGCACGCCGACGACGAGCACGAGCGGGCGGCGGTTCGACCGGGTGGACGTCGTGGGCGCCGGCGCAGGCTGCTGATGGGATTCTCCTTCCGTCTCGGACAGAACAGGACTCGCTGATTCGGACGCAACCAGCCCCGTAGAAGCGTCGAGGAAGCTCCCGCACGCAGGACATTCCACGAAGGTGCCTGGGGAATCTTCGGGCACCTCGATGGTCCGGCCGCACATGGAACAGGTGATCGTCCGAACCGGACTTTGCTCCGCCGGCGTCTGCCCGCCACCGGGAACCACCACGGCCTCCTTGCACGACGGACACCTGCCCTTCCTGCCGGCCTGGAGGCTGGAGACCTTGATCTTCGTGCCACAGCGGCCGCAGCGAAACGTGATGATGCTCGATTGGGAGGGCACCTCCACCGCGGTCCCGCATCGGGGGCACTTGCCGCTCCTGCCCGCGTATCTGTCATCCACGCGGATCGATTGGCCGCAATTCGGACAGGAGAACTTGATCATGGTTGAGTCCTCCGGACGGCCTCAGTACCCTGAACCACGATTCACCGCCCGTCGTCAGGGATGCGTCTCCGCGCCCATGATACCACAAGAGACCCCCCAACCTCAACGCTGCCAGGCGATTTTGTGGCCTCTCCGCCGGCAACCGATGTGGAATCCGAACCAGAAGCATATCGCCGCACCGCCCCCCAGAGCAGCTATCGCATCAGAGGGCTGTACCACGCAGGGCGGTCAGGGCAGCCCGGAGAGTCCAGCAGTCCTCGCCAATTCTCATCCGTCAGGCGATCGGCCATCGGCTGTTTGAACTCGTAGTAGGACAGGATCGGACCGACCGCCAGGAAGGCCGAACCGTCAGGCTTTGGACAGGCCACAACGATGAGGTCCACCTTGCCAACCGCCTCCTCCAGGACGAGGTTTTCGGGAACACAGGTGTGCACATCCGCGACCAAGGTAGTCTTCAGGCCGGCGAGGTCCGGCACATTCGCCAAAACCTGCCATTCCAACTCCTCTGCCAGATCAGTCAGATACGAATAGTCTCCTTCCGTCAGTGGTTGATTCGTCAATTCCTTGGTCGCGATGTCGATCAGCCTTTGCAGCATCTCTTCGAAGTAGATCAACCTCCGGCCGGCGGCATTGGACAAGGCCGCCATGTCACTCAGTCCCATACGGGTCATTCGCGTCAGAGCCAGCAAACGCCCGAGGAATTCCGGCACCGGCTCGACATAGCAGGCGGGCGCCGCCCGCTCGCTGAACGGCCCGCCCGAGTAGCTCTGCTTGGCATACAGGATTGTGTCGTGCCGCAACTCGGTCCAGGAGGCCAGAGAGGTGTTGAGACAGCGTCTCGACCACGCCGGCGTCTGCATGAAAGCCGGATAGCCCCTTCCGAAACCGGTAATCAGGGCCCGCAGACTGTACAACCAGCCCCAATAGAGATTCCGATTCCAGTCGGCCGGGCCGAAGGCGGCAAATTGCCCGGCCAATTCATTGTACCGATCCCAGTAGTGCTCATATGCCGTGTCTCCTTCCTGAATCAGAATCTCTCTGGCCTCTTCAGACCCCAGCAGGGCCATGACATCCAAACCGCGAGGATACCCTCGAAAGACGCCGGCCGGAGTAACCATAGCGGTAAAAGGCAAATCGTTGAAGTCGCCCGTGTAGTCTCCGGTTTGAGAGACCACCAGGTTCTGGAACATGTAGGAATCGGGCACGAACCGCTGGCCGATCAGACGCATACCTTTGGTCCTCTCCAGGATCTCGTTGAGAGTCTCCTCCGTCAGCGGAGGCGCGATGCGTCCACCACTGGTTCCACCGAAAATCTGTGGCGAGGGCAACAAGGCCAGTTCGGTCTTGAGCTCATGCAGTCGATTCGGGTCGTCGAGATCGGTCGGCGCGTACTCCGGCCCAAAGACGCGATCCAGAGCCCAGAGATAGTCATAGGGAGTCAGATCATCGGCCAGTCCCACATAAAGGGCCGTGACCGCATACATTCGATCCCAGATCTCGCGTGCCGACCGCTCGCCAACCTGCTGGGTGTCGAGCGAGACAGCCAGGAGGCACGCCTGCAACGTCTGTATCTTGGCATCATAGGGGCTGATCAGAGCTTCACCCGACGGGCCCCAATTCTCGTGGCCCTTGAGTAGAAAAGCCATCCGCCCGTACCACATCAGCGTCTTGAAGTAACGTTCGAGCCGGCCGCTGCGCGTGTAGTGCCCACGTGGGATATACTGCGAGTAGTCTTCGTTGTAGATGAAGATGTCACTGGGCCGGAATCCTGAATGAACCGCGATCTTGGCCTGTTCGCTGGAGACCTCATCGAGCACCACTTTCGGAACCGGAGACGATGAACCGATCAGGCGGCCGGCCACAGAAAGATAGGCGACATTTCGTCGGGCCGCCTCCTGAAGGTCCCCCTCGAGTTGGTTGTAGAGCCTCAGCGCGTCGGCGCCAAGCGTATCGGTCAGAGCCAGAATATCGTCGTAGAACTGCTCCTCTTCGATCTCCTGGAGCGTCTCATCGAACTGGACGTGATACACATGCAGCAGCGTATCAGCGGTAACGAACATCGGGATGAAGAGATCCTTCAACCAGGAATACGGAGTGACGATATCGTCGCCGCTCGGATCGTCCTCAATAACGACAAATCCATTTTGCCTGAGGATGTCTCTGACGGAGTCCAGGTCAAACTGCTGGTTCACATGGTCATAGTTGGTCAGCAGGCTAAGATCCAGAGGCAATCGATAACTCACGACATTGGGCTCGATGTGGAGTTCCGCAGGCTCGTAGTACGCGGCGAAATTCGGCTCCATCGGACCACGGCTGTCCGAATTACTTCCCAGCAGAACATCGGCCCCGACCAAGCCTGGGCCCCAAAGGACAATAATCATCAACATTCGGCTTGCGGGGCTCGCTGGCATGATGAAACGTCCCATGATCATCTCCTTTTCCCAGCAGTGGATTGTCAGGCTTTCAGCGTTGCATACAGTCCAGACCATTCTCGAACAGCCCGGAACGCTCGGCCGAAGGCCGTGTCGATGCCCCAAGGAACACCTTGCGGAAGGGCGTAGTATCCGATGCAGGAACCCACGAGGAACCAGCCAGGCACCACGCTCTCGAGCGAGATGTCCAACATGCGTGGTGATACTCTCAGACTGCATACAAGTCTGGATGGCTGTCAATTGTGGTGACTACGTATTTTTGGCCCGCAGGTCCGGGCGATACGCGCAGAACAGAGCCGTAGCCGGCCGTGAGTGAAGTCCCGGGCGACCCAGAGCATATCGGGATAACCGAGAGATGCACCGCCGAGCTTGCCCGTCTTCATTGACCTCTCGGGATGCTGTATGTTCTCTGGGAGAATGCATGCTTGTCGCGCACCCTCGGCGCAGGAAGATGGGGCCACCTGCAACCAAGGTGATGGAATTAGAAAGGGGCTGTGAGCGGTGTGCTCACAGCCCCACGGAATCCTCTGTTTCCAGCCTGAGACTATTGGTAGGCTGGGGGTGGCAACGTCCGACTACTGCGCCGCGGCGGGCCTGCCGAAGCCGATGTCGTCGATGTAGACGGTGCCCGTGCCGCCGGCGATCGGGCTGGTCCGGTTGCCGACGCCGATGGTCATCTTCTCGATGGACGCCGGATTGACGCCGCCAAACTCACTCAACGCGATCTGCCACAGTTGCCACTCGGCGGCCAGGACAGCGTCCGGGTCGGCATTACTGACGGTCGCGGTGTGTCCGGCGCGGTCTTCCAGCGTGATGTAGAGCGTCTGCGGCGAGTTCGTCGCAATGCCACGGAAGTACAGCCTCACGCTGTCGCCACCACCAACGGTCCAATCCTGGGACGCATCAAAGACCCGCTCGGCTTCCGAGTAGAACGGCGAAGCCGAGTTGTCGTACTTCAGCGGCATCGACTGCCGCCCGCCGTGGACGATGGTCCGCTCGGCGAATGGGGCAGTGAGGTAGCCGACGGTGGAGCCGGTGTTGTTGACCCAGCCATCCAGCCAGGTGTCGAAAATCGTCGTCGCGGCGTCGATATCGTCGTTGTAGCTCTCGAAGTCATCGACCACCGCGAAATCCGCCGTCGTGAAGCTCCACAGGACGCTCGGCCATACCGGGACGTCGTCGGCCTCGTTGACCTCCTCGACCATCCAGTAGTACGTGGTGCCAAATTCCAGGTCACTTGGAACAAACGCGGCGGCGCTCACCGTCCCGGCCAGAGTGACGGCGTCCGCGGCAGCTCCCAGATACACCTTGTGCGAGACGGCCTCGCGACCGCTGCGCCAGCTCAGAACCGTGTCGATCGCCACATCGGCGGCGCCGTCGGCCGGCTGCGGCTCGCGAGCCTGCGCTGGGATGAACATGAAGCGGACTTCGCTGAGCCCGAACTGCCCCATCATGCCCCATCCGCTGTTGACGGTCAGGCGGACATACTTGGCTGCCACACCGCCGAAGCTGACGGTCGTGTTGGCTGTATACGTGGCCTTGGCGGTGGGTTTGGCGAACTCGACATCGCCCAGAGCGGTCCAGTCGGTCCCGTTCTGCGAGTAGGCGACGGTTACGTCCTTGAGCCCGAAACCGAGAATCAACTCGAACTCGGCGTTGTAGTTCCACACGAGCATTTCGTAGAGCTTGTAGACGCCGTCGAACTCGTACTGGATATAGAGGTCCTCATCCGCAGGAGCGGTGGCCAGCCACATGTCCGTGGTCCTCGTGGAATGCTGGTCGTCGGCATTCAGTCCTGAACCGTTGACGGTATTCTCCGGTCCGGCGGTCGCCTCCGAGGCACCGTTGCTCGTGGCCACTACGTTTTCCACCGTGTAGACGAAAGACTCCGTGGTGAAGTGCCAGACATTGCCCACGTCCCAGCCGACACCATTGGCCTCATCGACTCTCCAGTAGTATGTCGTGCTGAAATCGAGGTGTCCCGTGGCGTCGAAGCTGTTGGGATCCTGCGTCGAGACGACCGCTGCTCCGCTGTCGACCGCAGCAACGTCGTCGCTGAGCAGGACTCTGTGCTTGGGCGACGCCGCGCCCACGTACTGCCCAGGCGTCCAGCTCAGGGCGGTCTTGACGGCGACTTCCACCTCTCCGTTGTCAGGATCGGGATTGGAGGCCATTACGCCGCTCCATCCGCCCGTCACGATGATGTTGTCAATGGCCCACCACCAGTCGTTGCCGGCATCATACAGACCGAAGGTGATCACCATGCTCGTGGCACCTGCGGGATTGGGGATGTCGACCACGATGGTCTCGTTGGTGGAGTTGTCATCCTTGAAGTTCGGGCTGGCAGAATTGGACTCCCACAGAAGCACTGTGATCGGCTCGGCTCCATCGAAGGAGACCTTGATCGTTCCGGTCTGGTGGTAGTCGTCGTCATACTCCGGACGCCAGCTCGAATCGAACTGGAGCTTGACGGTGCCCGGCCGGGCGGAAGACAGGTCGATCGGAACCGTGCTGAGCCAGACATCATACGTGTTCGCAGGATAGTCCTTTGGATGCCCCGCGTCGTCCCACTCATCCGGGTCGGCTATGGCAACGGTGCCCTGCCCTAACGTGAATTCCACACGGCGCTGATCGCCGGCGGTCTGGATCCACCAATCCTTGTTGGCAAAGCCCCATCCAGCCCACTCGGTCACACCATCCGTGGCCGGATCCTCGATTCCGGGGACTCCACTGGCATCGTTGATCCAGCCGGCCGGCGGGATGTCTGTCCATACGGCATCTCCAGCAAGCCCCTCGTCAACGTTCGGACCCAGCGGCAAACCTTCGAAATCTTCTGACAACAGCACATACCTCTCCTGGGCCTGCGTCATGCCGACGAGGGCCAGAACAAGGGCCAGCAAGAAATACTTGGTTCTTTTCATTTCTCCATTCCTTAAAAAGAGTTTGTGGGTTGTCCTGTTTCGAGTGCACACCAACGGAGCAACTCCTGCTTCTTTAGCATCTGAAGGTTAGAGTCGCGTGTGTCGCTCATTTCTTCTCTGTTAACGTGTGTCTCTGTCTGCACCCGGAATGCGAAGATCCATTGCCGAGGCAGATCCGGAGTTTGCAGACTCCAATACCCGCTGCGAGCGTTGTGACTCTCCTTCCGTCCACCTCCTTCCCAAGAGAACAGACTTCACAAGAAGCAGACATGAGAGTGGATACACTTCGGTGTGTAGCAGGACTCCCGGCCATGTCCGCTCCTCGGTAGACACGAAGCTTGGCGTTTCCAAGGCCAAAATGCGAATGCCAGGCGAAGACCTTCCAGAATCATCTATATCACGTTCCGTAACACCGATACGACGACAATCTCGACAGCCAGCAGGGTCGAAACGGGGCCCGCCCCGATATCGTCGGGGCAGGCCCCCTGCAATACTCCAGAATCCGCAGGACACCGCTGCTCCTGTAGACAAGTGCTACGGGGCAACTGGGCGACCGAAACCGACATCGTCGATGTATATGGTGCCTTTGCCACCCGCGGCCGGACTGGTCCGCCTGCCGACGCCGATTGTCATCGTCTCGACTCGGCTCAATGTGACACCGGCAAACTCACTCAACGGGATCCGCCACTGCTGCCACTCCGCCGCCAGGACGGCGTCCGCATCCGCGTGGACGACCGTCGCCGTGTGACCGGCACTGTCTTCCAGCGTGACATAGAGCGGTTGGGACGCATTTGTCGTACTGCCCTGGAAGTACAGGCTCAGGCTGTCGGCGGCTCCGACCGTCAAGTCCTGTGGCTCATCGAAGACCCGATCCGCCTCCGAGTAGAACGGCGAGTTGCCGTTGTCGTAGGCCAGAGGCATGGACTGGCGACCGCTGTAGACGATCGTGCGCTCGGCGAACGGCGCACTGAGGTGGCCGACCGTGGAGCCGGTATCGTTGACCCAACCATCGAGCCACGTGTCGAAGATAGCCTCACCGGCTTCGATGTCGTCGGTGTAGCTCTCGAAGTCATCGATCAGCGCGTATTCCTGTGTGGTGAAACTCCATACGGCTCCGGCCCAGTTCGACTGGTCTCCGATCTCGTCGACTCTCCAGTAGTACGTGGCGCCAAACTCGAGCGTCTGGGGCGTGAAGCTGGCCTGGGCCACGGTGCCGGCAAGAGACAGGGTCTCCGGACCCGCACCGAGGTAGACCTCGTGCGAGGTCGCCTCGCGACCGGCACGCCAGGTCAGGGCGCCACCGCGATCCACGTCGGTCGCCCCGTCTGCCGGTTGCGGCTGGCGTGCGGAAACCGGGATGTGGAAGAAACGTACTTCGCTGAGCCCGTATTGGGGGATCGAGCCCCAGTTGCTCTTCACAGTCAGCCGGACGTACTTGGCGGCCACACCCTGGAAATCGACTGTCGTATTGTGGGCATAGTGCGCCTTGGCGGTCGAGCGAGCGAACTGCACGTCACCCAGAACCGCCCAGTCGGTCCCATCCTGCGAATACTCGATGGTCACGTCCTTGAACCCGAACCCAAGCACAAGGTCGAACTCGACGTTGTAGTTCCAGACCCACATCTCGTGGAGCTTGAGAACCCGGTCGAACTCGTACTGGATGTAGACCGGATCGGCCCCTGTGGGCAAGCCCAGCCACATATCGGCGATCCGAGTCGAGTGCGTGTCATCGGCATCAAGCCCGGAACCATTGACGGTGTTCTCGGGACCAGAGGCCGCATCCGAACTGGCATTGCTGGTGGCGATGATGTTCTCGGCCGGATAGGCGAACGGCTCGGTCGTGAAGCTCCAGACCTCTCCCTTGAAAACGGTATAGTCTGGCGCCGCGTTGACTTCGTCGATCCGCCAGTAGTAGGTCGTCTCGAACTCGAGCAGGCCGGGTGCATCGTACGCCGCTTCGGTCTGTCCCTGGCTGACCAGCACGCCCCGCGGATCAGTGCGGCTCGCATCATTGACATCGTCGAAGACCGTTCCCAGGTACACGTCGTGCGTCGCGGCGAACTCGCCGGCCGACCAGCCAAGCACCACATCGCGGGGCACATCGATGGCTTCGCTCTCCGGAACCGGGTCCGCGGCCACTTCGGGTCCGGCCCCCAGCATCGCTTCAATCAGCTCGTCCGGCGTCAGGCCATGGTTGTAGATTCGGACATCATCGATCGCGCCAATCCAGTCGCAGCCCCAGCCATCTGAGCCGATGAGAACAGGGCAGTTGCTGCTGGTGATGGCCCCCATCGGGGTCTGCTCCGCCTGCACTCCGTCGAGATAGCTGGTCAACGTGGTACCGTCGTACGAACAGGCAATATGGCACCACTCGTCGCGCACCAGGTTTCTTCCGACATAGGCCCAGGCCCGGGGCGACGTGTTGAACGTGAACGCCATGTATGGTTGGGTGCTGCCCCAGCCGTATCGAACCTGCCAGCTCCAACTGGGACTCGCCGTGCTCAGCGCCTTGGCCATCGGGGCCGTCTCCGTGCCCTTTCCTTCCGGATCATCGGCGCCGGGCCGTATCCAGAGGGCGATGGAGGTCGGACCGGTGATGTCCAGGCTGTCGCCGGCGCCGCAGTTGATGTAATCCCCGCCGCCGCCGGCCGCGCCGAGGCCGTGGAACTCCAGGGCCTTGCCGGTGACGCCGGCAATCCATGTGGGATTGCCCACGACAGTCCCGTCATTGCCATTGCCGGATGAATCCAAAATGGAGGTCCCGCTGCCCTCATCCAATTTCCATTGACCCACCAACTCCCCCATCGCCGCTCCCGCCACAGCCAGCACACAGAGAACGGCCCACCAGACAGATTTCCTGCACATGAGTATCCTCCTTCAGACAGTAAGTGAATCAACACATCGGCATTCCGGCCGCGTACCGGCGCACCGCGTCTTTCGAGAATACATACCACCGCCCGGTCTGCTCGCACACCCCGCGAGAATCAGACGCATGAGATGGGGTTCTATCGGTCCTGCCGGTCGAATGAGCCCCACATCCACCGCATTCGAGACCTCTGAAGTGATGCCCTTATTCGAGCTGCCTCCGTTCCGCACCGTCCCATACTCCCACTCCGTGATCCGTGCCGCCTTGGCACGTATCGGACAGTACATTCCCGTACTTCTTTACTGTAACACATCGGCCACCGGAGAGCAACACCATTTCTTGGTGTGCTTTATCCGTATCGACCGCAAAGTGCACCCACCTGACATGTGGAGACTACGTATTTTGGGGTTACACCGGAGCGGCGTGCCCCCACCGGCCGGAATGTGGCGTTCCCAGAGGCGTAGAGGCCGTTTTGCACCTGCCCGGCCCCCAGGGTCGAGGGCTTCGCGACCGGTTATGGAGGTGTGGTCTTGAAGGGCCAACTGAACTTCTCGAACCGCCCATACTCCGCGTCGGTGTAGTCGGCCTGGCCGTCGATGGTCTGGAGGCCAGAGCGAACCTGCTCCACGTGGCAGTCCACAAAAACGGCGTTGGTCGTGCCTCCGTTCCAGTCGCTGCGCTTGGCGCCGTGGAAGGTCCCGAACCAGTCGCGACTGTCCCCGCAGAGGGCATTGTCGTTCAGCACGTTGGGGCAACCCGGCCGCGTCCACATATTCTCTTCCGCGAAGAAGAACACTTCGTTCTTGGGTCGGGTGATCTCGCTCTGCTTCAGGACGCCGCCCCCGGCGGCTCCCGACCTGGAACCGAGGTAGGCGTTCATGCTGTAGCTGTAGTAGGGGTCAATGGGGTTGGACGGAACGTGGCTGGGATGTCTGTGGGCCTCGGTCTTGGCGACGACGTTGAACGTCGGACACAAATGGACCTTGTCGCTCTTGAGATAGGGCCAGAACGGACCGTCCGCTTTGTACCTCGGATCATGCCACCGGCAATACCGCTGGTATCCACTGACCGGGGCCTCCGTCTTGACCAGGGAAGTCCATGCACTGGGATAGCGTCCGTCCCACTCGTCCAGGTAGAGCATCTGGGCCAGCCCATACTGCCGCAGGTTGCCCCGACAGGTCATCTCCTGCGCCTGCTCCTTGACCCGCTGCAAAGCAGGCATCATGATGGCCATGAGAATAGCGATGATGGCGATGACGACCAACAGTTCGATGAGCGTGAATGCGTTCCGCTTCGGGTACATCGCTTGCCTCCTTCTGCCCCGCGGGGGGTCTGTCAGCCAGCAATCTTGACCGAGATACGCACAAGCACCGTGACTGTGCAAAGTGGATTCTATCTCTTCGGTGGCACCGAACGCAAACGAAATCCGCCGCATACCTGGATCGAAGACCATTTACCCGAGCTTCCGGACATCGGTCTGCCGTACTTGGGTGGCCATCGACAGGCTGGGCTATCGCTGATTGACGTTTGCGGCGTCGGTCGGCTCATGTTAGGATGGGCCGGTGCGTTCTGCCGCACCTGCAATAAACCTCAACCACCCTGAGGAACCGAACCATGACCGACACAAGAAGATCCACCGGCAAGATGGTCACCCGCCGCAGCTTTCTGCACACCTCTGCAATCACCACGGGCGCACTGGCATTTCCCACCATCGTTCCATCTTCGGTGTTCGGGGCCAATGCCCCGTCCGAGCGGATCACCATCGGCTGCATCGGTTTGGGAGGTCAGGGCACCAGCAACATGAGGGGCTTCAGGGGCAACCCCAATTCCCAGATCGTGGCTTTGTGCGACGTCGACGCAGGCCACATGGAGAAGGCTCGCGAAACCGCCGGCATCGATAAAGCCTCGTGTTACAACGACTTCCGCCTGCTGCTGGCCCGGACCGACATCGACGCCGTCTCCGTGGCGCCGCCCGACCACTGGCATGTGCCGATCTCTATCGCCGCCGTCAAGGCAGGCAAGGACGTCTACTGCGAAAAGCCCCTGACGCTGACGATTCTCCAAGGCCGGGCCCTGGCCGATGCCGTGGACCGGTACGAGCGCGTCTTCCAGACGGGCTCGCAGCAGCGTTCGAGCGACAACTTCCGCAAGGCTTGCGAACTCGTCCGCAACGGCTACATCGGGGAGGTCCAGACCGTTCACGTGGGCATCCCCGGCAACAACCGCACGTGCGAGCCGACGTGGCAGCCCCAGCCGGTGCCGGAGGGGTTCGACTACGACTTTTGGCTGGGCCCGGCCCCGTGGGCTCCCTACCATCCACAGCGCTGCCACTACGAGTTCCGATTCCTGCTCGACTACTCCGGCGGCCAGGTCACCAACTGGGGCGCGCATCACCTTGATATCGCCCAGTGGGGCCTCGCCATGGATAACTCCGGGCCGGTGGAGATCGTCGGGGAGGGCGAATTCCCCACGACGGGCCTGTTTACCACGGCCACCAAAGTCCACTTCGAGGCGACCTACGCCAACGGCGTTCGTCTCACCTGCGCCACCGGCGGCTCCCACACCCGGTTCGAGGGCACCAAAGGCTGGGTGGACGTCAAGCGAGGGGGTCTGGAGACCGAACCGGCGTCGCTCAAGACGCACGTGATCGGCGCCGATGAGATCCAGTTATACAGGAGCAACGACCACAAACAGGACTTCCTCGACTGCGTCAGGAGCCGCGAAGAGACGATCTGCACCGCCGAGATTGGCCATCGCACCTCCACGCTCTGTCACCTGGGCAACATCGCGATGCGGCTGAAGCGCAGACTGCGATGGGACCCGGCCAGAGAGGAGTTCGCCGGCGATTCGGTCGCCAACGCTATGCGCTGGCGCCCGGCCCGCGAGCCCTGGGCCATCTGATCCGCCGCCGGGTGCGTCGAACATGGCAAGATGCTCAGGCAGGCCAAAAGGACTGTCGAGAGACGTTCGGGTCGTCCGGGACAACTGAAAGGTCTCGTGTCGATTCGATCCGAAATAGAGCGTCAATCCACCCGCCGCTTACTGTTATCCGTGCCTGAGAGAGGAAGAAAAATCAAGTGAATTCGGGGTTCTTCTGCCTGGCCCCTCCAGAACCAGATCGAACGAGGGGAGACCGCTCCAGTATGCCCTCCGACTCCTCGAACTGCTCCGCACCTCCCGTTGCCAGCGGAGGCGGCGCGCCAGCTCAGGAAGAGAATCGGGCGTAGATGTCCCCGGCCTGTTTCTGCACGCCCAGCGTGCGCAACACATTATCCATCTCGGGACGCGAAGCCCACTGTGCCAATCCCAGCGTGGTCGGCGTGCCTTCGAGACAGTAGTTGAACTGAGCCGGACCGATCCGCGAGAGATGATCGATGCAATTTCGCGTCGATTCCACAAACTCAGGGGTGAATTCGAAGCAGACGGCCGGCACGGGTCGGGAGAGTCCCTTGAGGGCTTCATGTTCGTAGCCTTCGACGTCGAGCTTCAGAAAGGCGGGACAACCATACAGAGAGATCAGTGCATCCAGAGTGGTCACGTTGATCGTCACCGTCCTGCCCCAGGTACATTGCGCGTATCGCCCGCTGGCCTTGACTTTCTCGATCCATCCCGTCGAAAGCGAAGAGAGCGAATGGGAGTCACAAAGCTGCATCTGCGCTTGTCCCGCTTCCGCACCCACGGCACTCTGGATCAGTGTCACCTTCTCGTTGCCTGAGAACCTGCGGCGCAACCTCGCCATGCACTGCTCCTGAGGTTCCACAGCCACCACGCGGGCACCCAGTCGCAGGAGTACCTGCGTTCGACGGCCAACATTGGCACCCACATCGAAGCAAAGGTCATTGGGGCGGACGAACTGGCTGTAGAATCTCGCGTATTGCGCCTCTGTGCCGGTGAGCCAGTGCTTGAGATCGACAACCACATCGTACAGGTGACACACGCGCAGGGCTTTTCGCATCATCTTGTTCATCTGGTTTCCTCTGCATTCTCCGCGTCAGAACCGCTCGGGGCTTCGAGAGCGGTCGGTCCCGGCGCTGCATGTCCGATCCTGCCCCACCAGAGCAACTGGTACACACCACCGAGAGCGGCCATGAAGACCAGCGACGACAGGAGGATCATGGACATCAACAACGCCTCCGACCGGCTCACCCCATACCCGGTCAGCAACCCCACCAGAGCCACCTCCCGAACGCCGAGATTGGCCACGGTGATCGGAATCTTGCTCAGCAGGAATATCACGGCACACACCCACATCAATACGCCGATAGAAACACCGATGCCGGCCGCCCGTGCGGCGCAGTAGTAAATCAGCAGGCCGACGAGCAGAGTGTTCACGGCGTTGATGCCGGCCACGATCAGGTGGAATCCCAGACCGGCGTTCTGAAAATCAGCGATCTGCGTCAGCAACGTCAACGCTTTCTCCCGAGCGCCACCGGGTAACAGCCTCAACGTGGCCGCCAGCAACTTCGTGACCGGTGCGCCGGTGCGGCCGCTCAAGAGAAGCACACTGATCAGAACAATCAGGACCAGGAGAACCCCGCTGGCTACCGGCACGATCCACGTCCGCTGCAAACCCGGAAAGAGAATCCCCGACGGATTCGTGACCATCAGGGCCGCCAGTCCGATGGCCGCCATAACGACGGACAGCGTCACCTGATTGTACAGCATGCTGCTCAGGACATGACCGCCTTTTCCCGTGAGCCTCTTGAGAATGTACCACTTGACGCCGGTGCTCAGAATGCCGGGCAGGAACAGGCTGTAGAGAGCCGTGATGGAGCTGATGCCAAACAGCATGTTCACACCGACCCGGCAGCCCTGCCTCCTGAGGATCAACTCCATGGCCAGACACTGCATCCAGAAGAAGGCGGCCGTGGACAGCCATACGCCGAGAAGGTAATCCCACCGCGCCGCGCGCACGGTGTGGAGAAACTGGTCGAAGTCAACCTTTGAGAAGGCCCATACCAGCAAGACCACTGCCACCAGAATCCGGGCGACAAACCGAATTAGTCTGTTGGCCTTACCGCTCATGTCAGCCCTTTGACATCCCCGCCCTCCTTGATGCCCGCGATGAGCACGCGCCTCAGAAGACCGATCTGGACCTTATATAGTTTGTGCACAATGCGACTGTGAGGAAACAGGACATCGAGCCAGCCAAACGGCATCCACGCCGCGAGAGCCGAGAGCATAAAGCAGGGAATGCCCCGGAAGGTGGCCGCTTGGTAGCAGCCGTCCACACGATCGAATCCGGCGCTGATCAGCAGCTCCTCAAGTCTCCGCCAGGATGTGATGTAGCTGTGGCTGAAATCGCCGATAAAGAAATGATGTCTCCAGTTCGCGTAATCCGGGGCGTACAGAATGAATCGACCGCCCGGCCTGAGCATACCCAGGACCTGCTTGCTCAACTCCAGGGCGTCGACCATCGTATTCATGTGTTCGATGACGCTGTTCATGACGACGACATCGAACGCGGTTCCGAACTCCGGCATCGGTGGGACGATCGCGTTGACGACATTGACGCCGCGAGCGCGAAGCCGCTCAGCCATTTCGTGATTGGGCTCGATGGCCTGGTATTCGGCCCCTGCCTCCAGGCACAGGTCGGCGAACACGCCGCGACCCGGGCCGATCTCCAGCACACAATCTCCTTTGCGGATGCCCGAGAACTCGAAGATCCGCCGAGACACCCCTTGGACGAGCCACACGCCAAGTCTTGTCGGGCGGTCCTGCGCAAAGTGATCGTAAAATGTCGTCTTCTCTCTGTCCGTCGGCATTGGCGGTGCTCCTACACTCCTTCCGTTATCGGCACGCGTCGCAACACAAAGCAGATCTCCCGCCCCCCGCCGGGCCAGCGACGGCGAAGGTACCCATCGACGGCGCGCGCCGCCCTTCCGCTCGGGAAGAAGCCCAGATGCCCGTAGGTCCGGAACTCGACGCGCGTGAACCGCCCGAACACCCGCCCCAGAAGATCATCGCGTGCAAAGCCCTCTTGTGAGTGGAAATCGACGATCTGCTGGATCTCGGTCCCGCGCAGGTCGAAATCGAACAGACCTTCCTGCCTGATCTGCCGCGCGACCTCGGCCAGCATGGCGTTCCTCTTGCGGTATTTCGGACTGACCCTGCTGGTTACCCATCGCAGGAGACGTTCGCTGAGCGGACTCCATTCGGTAATTCGGAAGAGGATCGTCCTGGGTCGAAAGACCATGGTAGCGAGACGTCGCAGCAGGCAGCCCGAGAACGGCAGACTCCTCTCGGCGTTCGGCTCATGGGCCACAATCAACAACCCGTCGGGCTTGAGCACGCGCTCGCATTCAGCGGCAAAACTGTCCAGGTCAAACATATGGTGCAGTACCGAATTGACGGAGATGATGTCCACCGCATCCGAGGGAGCCGGAATGGTTTTGCCGTCGATCTTCTCGAAGAGGCAACGACACGGCAGAGATTTGCCATTGAGCCTCTCTTCACATACCGCAAGCATCTCCCCAGAGACATCACAGCATATTAGAGTATCCTCGGCCCGGAGGTGCTCCGCAACGGATAGAGCCACGAAGCCCGTACCGGCACCGTAGTCAAGCCACGTGATCGGCGCACGGCGGTCGATATACTTCCCGGCCGCTTCCCTCCAGAAGCTCTCCTCGAACTGCGGGATATCCTCATGTAACTGGTCGTAGCCAGCGTTTTCAAGATTGTGGTAGATCTCATTGACCCGCCGTACCCGGTCGGCATCCAGCCTCTGGAGAATGCGTTTCGACAGTCTCATGCGCATTCTCCGGAAGTCGAGCTACTGCGTGCGTGCCGAGTCCTGATGACGTTCAGCATCGTCTCGGCACAACGCCGCCATGAGAACATGTCTGCACGACGAAAGCCCGAGGCAACCAGCCTCTCACGAACCTGCCGGTCCGTCAGAACCACGTGAATGGCGGCGGCCATGGCGTCAGCATCGTATGGATCGACCAGAATCGCCGCATCCCCCGCAACCTCCGGAACACTGCTCGCATTCGAGGCCACCACCGGGCAGCCGCACCGCATCGCTTCCAGGACGGGCAGCCCGAAACCTTCATACAGGGAGGGATACACGTACGCATCCGCCAGGGTATACAGAGCAGGCATATCCTGTTCTTCCACATACCCTATCTGCCGGATGCGGTCCCGAAGGCTCAGCGTGTCCATCATCTCGTATACGGAGCGGTCGCTCCAGGATTTCGAGCCCGTCAGAACCAGCTTATGCGGTATGGCATCGCCGGTTCGCGCGAAAGCCTGCAACAACCTCACGAGGTTCTTCCGCGGCGACAACGAACCCGTATACAACAGGAAGGCCGTCGGCAAGTCGTATTTCGCCTTTACCGCCGTGAGGCGATCCGGATCGCCAATCCGGCGATAGATCGAATCGGCCGCCTCGTAGGTAACGGTGATCTTCGCCGGGTCGCAACCGGTGCAGTGCACGATATCGCGTTTGGTGTTCTCGCTGACGGCAAACACGCCGGCAGCCTTTCGCGCTGAGCGAGGAAGGAGGGTCCGCATGTAGACCGTATCGAGGCGACGGTAGGCATTCAACTCAGGCAGAAAGTAGGCTAGGTCATGGATCACCACGTAGTTGGCGCAGCCCGTCCATGGGGGAATCACGTTCTTGGGGAAGATCGCGGCATCGATCTTCAGCTTGCGAAGCATGCGCGGAAGCAGAACAAAATCCCACCAGAGTTTGTTGCGGCTCTCCCGCACGATCTCCGTACAATCCGCCGCAAGCCCTCGGAATTGCTCGCGATTGTAGAAGATGAAAAGCTGATCATCGCCACGAGACTCGGCAAGGGCCGGCACGAGAGACTTGATGAATTGCCGGGCACCGCCGGAGGAAATACTCAGACCTCGCGCCGAGAACGCAATCCTCATCGCCCCCCCCCCGACAACACCTTCGCGTACAGTTGCAGATACGATTCCGCTACAGCGTTCCAGCCGAAGATCTCGGCTTTCTTTCTGGCGGCCAGGGACATGGCCGTCAGCATCGTTCGTTGGTCGGCCAGCTTTCGGACGGCCGCGGCCAGGGCGGTCGGAGTCGGATCGTCTACGACGATGCCATTGTTCGAAATCAGCTCGTCGACGCCTTCGCAGCGGGTAGTCACGATGGGCAGCCCCGAGGCCATCGCTTCGAGCATGGCGTTGCTCATGCCCTCCTGGGCGCTGGCGCTGACCAGGAGGTCGTGCTGACGATAGATCTCGGGCATCCGGCTCGCATTACGCCGCCCGGTCATCGTGATCACACCCCGGAAACGTTCGCCGGAGATCCTCCGGCGAAGTTCGCCTTCAAGGGCGCCGCCTCCGACAATGGTCAGTTGTATGTCGCAGCCTTCCTTGCGGAGCAATTCGATCATCTCGATCAGCACGGGCAGACGCTTCGTTGGGGACAGCCGGCCCACGGTGATCACTCGCAGGGGGCGCGGGCCACCGGAGGGTCTTTCGGCGGGAGTGAACCGTTCGAGGTCCACACCGTTGGGGATCACGTCGATCCGCGCCGAAGGCAGGAACCGCAAGGCCCGCTGTCGGAGCCCTTCGCTGCACGCCGCCAGGGCCGACGCATGTTCCCAAATGGGCTTGAACACCAGCGGACCGAGCAGCTTGTACTCCAGTTGCAGGCGGGCATTGCCGCCGGGCACGTCGGAGCCTCGAAGCGAGATCACGTAGGGCAACCTGCCCGTCGTGCGGTAACACAGCCAGCCCGTCGGGAAGCCGAAGAACGCGTGGACCAGATCATAGGTGTTCTCCCGCAAGAGCCGGCGGTAACGTGGGCGAGCCTTGATGAGCCAGGCGAGCACTTCGCTGCGCCGCCAGAAATGCAGTTGTTTCTTGCGAATGCCCACCTTGTGGATTCGGATGTTGTCGGCAAACGGATCGAGGAAGAACCCGGGCGCCGGCGCGGACGTCAGCACGTCGATCATAAGATCAGGCCGGCCCGCAAATTCCTTCAACAGCGCATGGTGGGCCTGTCCTCCCCCGCCGCCGATCGGCGGAAACTCATAGTTGAGCATGAGCAGCTTCATCGGCTCCCCCCACCCATTACCTTCGTCGCCCCAACAGTCCTGACACCGCACTTATCATCCTGAGCGTAGCGAAGGACCTGGGCATAGAATGTTGCCAGGCAACGATTCCAACCGCAAGCCGGATGCTTCACTGCGCTCAACGTGACAGTGTGCATGTGTTCAGTCTTTCCTTTGAGCGATTACGTAGAGGTTGGTCTGGAGCACGAGCGGCAGCTTCTCGAAATTGACCCGCGCAATCAGAGAGCCGAGCGGCCCGAGCTTCTGGAGTTTCGGGCGCGTGAATTCGTTGATCGCGTTCATCTTGACGAATCGCACGTCGAATCCGTATCCGGCCAGACGTCGGCGAAGCTGCCCCGGCGTGTGCAGCGATGGATGGTATCTTCTCCACTTCAGTGATCTATGCGCGAGAGTTTCAAAGGTCGCGTTGCTATATTTGTTGGGCGTCTGGAACAGGTAGTAACCTCGCGGCTTGAGCACCCGATGCACCTCACTGACGTGCCGGTCGATCCGCGCGATGTGCTCGAAGAGATCGAAGCTCAGCACGACGTCAAATGCCCCATCCTCGAACGCCAGCTCTTCTGCCGGCTGCACGCGCAGCCGGATGCCCGGGTACTTCTTGCGGCCGTACTCGATGGCGACCTGCGAGATGTCCGTACCGCGGGCGTCGTGGCCCTGCTTCGTCAGCTCGAAGACAATCGTGCCGATGCCGCAACCGATCTCCAGGACGCGATCGCCCGGCTTGAGCAGATTCGTCTGGGCCAGGAAGTCGAGGTTCGTCTGCAGGTTGCCCCGGTGCTCCTTGCCTTGGGCCAGCGCGCCCTGCCAGCCGGTGTCGTACAACTCCTGCTGGTCGTTCAGTTGTTCATCGGCAAACTGGGGCACGATCGAAACACTCCACCCGTTCGTGGTGACGCCAGAAGGCGTTATCTTCCTCACTTTGAAGATATGCCCGCATGAGCACACTACAAACACTACTTTCGTTGGAACAAGACCATGTCGTCGCACTCGGCCACGATCCGGTAATTCTCCATCACGTACTGCCGCAACGGCTGCATGGCTTTGTAGCGCTGGGCCTCATCCGGCCCGGCACTCGCGCGGAGCAACTTCTCATAAGCCGCGTCGTACCGGCGAATCGCCTCGGGCAGGTCGGACCGCAGCAACACTTTGCCCTGCTCGCCACTCAGTTTGATCAGGTCCGTCGTTTGGAGGTTGAACGTCCGCAGCACAAAGCCCGGCAACTGGTCTCTGTCACGCGGGAGGTTGGGGATGAGTCGCACCCCATTCCCCAAGCTAGGCCACAGCTCCAGGCAGGGCCACTTCATGGGGAAGTGGATCTTGCGCGTATCCACGATGAACTTCGGCGGGTTCTTCTGAAACGCCGTAACAATCTCGAGGACCCGGTCCGACAACTCCGACGGCGGCAAGATGTGCATCGTACCCTCGAAGGCCTTTGGGGTCGGGCTCAACCGTTGGGCCTGCACATAGATGCCCGGGTACCAGCCCCAGACGTAGATCGTGTCCGACGGCAGCGAGTGGTTGCGGATGTAGTCGCCCAGCACGGTCGACACAGCCTGCCCGCCCCTTCTGATCTCCTGCCACTTCTGCAGGTACCCCTTGATGCGAAGCGGCCGCCCCTGGGCATCCATTTCGGGAGTGCCGCTATAGGGGTACCACGTCAGGCCGAAGAAGATATGCCAGGACATGACGATCATCGCCAGCAGGCCGACCAGGCCGAGTACGATCCAGCGGGTCTTGTCGCGGTCCGCGTGGAACCGACGACTGTACAGGCCGACGAGATAGCCGCCAAGGACGGCGCTGGAGGCGTTCAGGGGCAGGTAGTATTGCTCGTAGGAATGCGGACTGATGAAGCAGAACGCCATGTCGAGGAACCACCACAGAGCAAACAGCGGCACGAAGCGACCCATATCCTCCTCGCTCTGCCCTTTCGCGGGTCTGCGCCGACGCCAGAGGACGACTGCGCGGGCCGCGAGCGCCCCGACCGCCAAGGCGATAGGCAGGATCAGAACGTAGTAGTGCCGCAGGACGCGCTGGAACGCCGCCTTCCTCTCGGCGGGACCGAGCAACCGCCAACTGTCGCTGACGTAGCCGGGTAGGAGACGCAGGATCAGGCTTTCCTTATCTGTGGCGCGGGATTCCCGCCCACCCGGCGTGGACGGAGAGGATGTTGCAGCACCCTTGGTACGCGGCTGGTCCGCCTTCTGGTCCGGCATACCTGCCTCCCGCGATGGCTGCCCGGTGTCCGCGCGGTATTTCATATCGGCCCCGGCCAGCTTGAGAACCGGCCCCACAACGAAGGAATAGGGCCAGTAGAGGAGCGGCGTCTTCATGCTCGCGTACCAGGCGCAGATTGGCGTCATCGTAATCGCTGCTCCGGCCACGAGCAGCAGTATATCCTTGCCCACCTTCCGCCAGGCGTATCGGCGCAGAATCGCTTGGGCCAGCAGAAAGAGCCCGACCGCCGCGATGGCAGAGACCCCCGTCTGCTTGAACAAGGGCCCGGCAATCAGGAACATGGCCGTGAGCAGTGCCCACCACCGGCGACCGGTGAGCCGGTACCAGACAAAGCAGCAGATGCCCATGACCATCAGGGCGATCATGAACTGTTCCTTGACGTTGCCATACTTGGCGATAACCGGGGCAGACAGATACACGGATGCCACGATCACGCTAGTCGCCGCCGCAAGACTGCCGTAGAGGCGCCGGATCGTGATGAACATGAGCGCCAGCGCCGCCGCCTGAAAGAGTCCCTGAAGAACCTTGGAGCCGGTCTCATTGAAGCCCGTGAGCGTCACGCCCAGCATGTTCACCAACAGTGTGCCGGCCTGGGCGCTGGGCTTCTCCTCGTAGCCGATCCGCGCCCCGGACAGGATGTGCTGAGCAGAATACACATAGGAGCCGCTGTCGAACGGGTCTGGGTAGCTGAGTTCGAAGTACTTGCCCAGAACGAACGGGACACCGGCCAGGAGGAGAATCAGACCCGCGATCAGGAATCGCTTCCAGTGTCCGCCGCCAGAGGCAGTGCGCTTCTCGCCGGCATGCGTTGAGCGTCCGTGGGAAGGTCTGCTTCGGTGAGGTATCTTAGTCATTCACATGATCTCCACGGCCGTCCGTCGCGTCGAGGACTTCCCTTATCACATACGTCGGGCGGTTCTGGGATTCGTGGTACGTTCGCACCAGCAGTTCAGCGAGCAAACCCATCAGAATGAACTGGATCGTCGTCAGGATCAGCACCGCCGTGAGCAACAGCAGCGGATTACCGCTCATGTCCACGCCCGAGTTGACCTTCTGCGAAATGACCAACAAACCCAGCAAGAAGGCGAAAAGGGCCATCAGGCCACCCAGACCGCCGAAAATGTAGATCGGTTTGGTCGAGAAGGACCCGAGGAACTTAACTGTGATCAGATCGAGAATGACCTTCCAGGTGCGGCCGAGCCCGTACTTGGCCACCCCGGCAGTCCGGGGTCGGTGGTTGACCACGCATTCGGCGATCTGCGCTCCACTCCAACTCGCCAGCGCCGGGATGAACCGGTGCATCTCGCCGTAGAGCTTGGTCTGGGCCAAGACCTCCCGCCGGTAGGCCTTGAGGGTGCAGCCGTAGTCGTGCAGCTCGACGCCGGTAATCTTCGAGATCAGCCAGTTGGCCATCCGCGAGGGCAGCCGCCTCGTCAAAGCCTTGTCGTGCCGCTCTTTGCGCCAGCCACTGACGACGTCGTAGCCCTCATCGAGTTTGGCGACGAGCATGGGGATGTCCGCAGGATCGTTCTGCTGGTCGGCGTCCATCGCGATCACAACACCGCCCCGGGCATGGCTAAAACCGGCACTCAGGGCCGCAGTCTGTCCGAAATTCTTGCGGAAGCGAATCACCCGCACGTTCGGATCGGCATCGTGGAATTCCTTCAGGACCTGGAAGCTGCCGTCGGTGCTGCCGTCATCGACGAAGATGATCTCGTATGCGTAGCGTCTGTCCAGAGCCTGCCGGATCTGATCATACAGCGGACGCAGGTTCTCCTGCTCGTCGAGCAATGGCACCACTACCGATAGCTCCGTCTGACCTTTGTCGCGCGTCACGTTGGCGATATCCTAAGCACATCTGTTGGGCGGTTTCAGGGCCCTATCCTAATCCGAGGGCCGCGCTTTTGCAAACAATCGCAAAATCTGCTCAGTCAAAGGATTATCGGCGATATGAGGGTGCCGTCTGAGCAAAATCCCGTGACGTTTCCGCGTCACCATGCGCACAGGCAGGTCCGTCCGCGAAGGGTACACCGAACGGCTCTAATTCGACTCGTAGGGTCCAATCTCGTCGACGGGGATCGGTTCGAAAAGAACGGACCTCAGCAGGCTGGAATCGCCCGGGACTCGCCCACCGGAGGCGATTGCCGCCGCGAGGGTCCCGTCGGCAACGGCGTTGAGAGCGACCTGCCCGGTTCCCCCATCGCGCAGGAAGACACTTTCGCACCGGGCGAAGAGGTTACGACTGATAATATTGACGTCGGCATGGCTCTTGAGGTCGGCCAACTCCGGATAGCGGCTCACATAGGAAGGCTCGCCCGCCTGTGGCAGGAATCGCTCGATGGCCTCGAGCCAGCGTGCCTGGCCCCAGCGGCTGAAGCTCAGGCCGGCCAGGCAATCGACGAAGAGGTTGCCTTCGATGAGATTCTCCTTGCCGCCGTGGATCTGGACACCGCCGAAGTGGACGGCCCCGCACCGCTCGAAGAGGTTCCCGTAGACCGCGACGCCGGAGATCATGTCGTCCAGCCGCACACCGGCCGCCCCGTGTTGCGTCCCGCCCCGGATATCGCTCCATCGGTTCCAGCGGATCACGACGCCGCGATAGAGCGGATTGCCGAACATGTCGAGCCCGCCCTGGTCGTCCGATTCGCGTACGACGTTGCGGATGTGGTTCAGCTCGATCACGTGATCGTTGCCTTCGATGCGCATCGCGGAGGAGGGTATATCCTCGAACAAGTTGTGGGCAATGCGGTTGCCGCAGCCGTCGAGGTGAACGGCGGGCGCGTAGGTGCGTTTGAGTCGGGAGATGTCGGAGACAATGCAGTTCTCGACGAAGTGTCGGCCCGGCGTCAGCGTCGTACGGTCGCCTCCGGCGACGCGGGTCCCGCCACAGCCGAGCGTGCGCATCGTGCAGCCCCAGATGCCGTGACGGAAGCCGCCTTCTACGATGATCGCATCGCCACCGAACCGCTGGATCGTGCAGTTGGCGACCAGACAGTCGGCGCCGCCGCTAATCTGAATCCCGTTGCCGCGGCCCTCCTGGAGCGTCAGGCCGCGCAGGGTCACATGTTCAACGTCAGTCAACATGATGAATGGCTGGTCGAACACACTGACGACCACGTCCGCTTTCGACACGTCGAGCCCCTGCGGCGGCAGCCAATAGACGGTCTGCGTCCGCCGGTCGAGATACCACTCGCCCTCGGCATCCAGTTCGCAGAATAAGTTCAGTGCGTAGTAACGCTGGTCTTTGCGATACCCGTAGCCGGAATAGGGTGGTGCCAGCGTGAACGTTTTCGTATCCGCGTCGATCGAGGCGACCTTTTGATACTCCTCGAACCAGTCCCAGAACCAGTAGCCGTAAAGACGCACGTCGGGTTCGTCGAGCCAGCGACCCGGCCGGTCTTCGACGTAACGGAACTTCCCGTCGCGACATCCTTCGATCGTGTTCCAGAGCTTGAACGTGTCTGTGCCCAGAACCTCGCCGGTCTTGACGAAACCCTCGTTGGGCCATCGCGCGAGCGTCTGAGGCTTGCCATCGACGAACAGCTCCGGCCGCCGTCGCAGCGCCGTGGCATCGCCCCAATCACCGACCCCCGAAGCCCTGAGGTCGGCTTCCAGCACGCGACTGCGAACGGCCTCATCCAGCCTGCCGCGAACCGTGGCATCGGAGATCGGCTTCCACCCGCTGACTCGCAAGCCGCCACGAAGGATGGCCGCCGGGCCTTCATAGACCACCGGTGCCTCAGCAGAGCCGGAATCTTCCGAGGTTAGTTGCAGCGTGTGCTCCCAGGCGTACTCGCTGGCGCCAATCACGATCTTCACTCCGCCTCTGGGCAGTCCGCCGCCGCTCGATTTCTTCAGTTGTCGCACCGCGTCGCGTGCCTTCTCGATGCAGCGAAAAGGCTTCTGACGCGAACCGTCGGCGGCATCATCTCCTGTCGGCGCCACATAGAAAACCCTGCCCGGCTCAGGCAACAGGGGCAACGGTTCGCGGCAGGCCTTCGGGTCACGCGCGGATAAGCCTTGGGCGATGCGCCGGGTCTCGGCGATCCGTCGCCTCGCGATGTCACGATGAAATCGCAGCAACGTCGCGTCCACCTCCAGACGTTCCCAGGCCGCGATAGCCTCGGCCGTATCCCGCTTGGCCAACTTCACTTCCGCCAGCCCCAACAGAGCCAGACCGCGAGCGAACGGCGCAACGGAGGTGTCGCGCGCCACCGCCCCAAATCCTCCGGTGGCTTCCTCCAGCTTGCCCTCGGCAAAGGCCTGAGCCGCCCCATCAAGCCCCGGACAAGACGACGCCGGCATCTCCTGTAACGCTCCCGTTGCCACAACCGCCAGGAGCAAAACGCCAGCCAAAACCATCGGAGCAGTCGAGAATCGCGTCGGACTCATGCGTGTCTATCCTCCCATCTGGACTTCGTTCCGGTATCGTCACCCCCAGACTACAGGTGTCCGACCCGCACAATATACCAGAGCCGGCCGCGGGATCAAACACCGCGTGTGCCAGGCAACGCCACGAAGCTGCATGCTTGAATGGTGGTGCGGGTGAGCATAAGATACGGCGATGCTGGAGAAAGGATTGGTTCAGGTCTATACCGGCGACGGCAAGGGCAAGACGACGGCAGCGTTCGGGCTGGCGCTGCGGGCGGCCGGACAGGGCAACAAGGTACTGATCTATCAGTTCCTCAAGCCGCCGACGCTCGATCTTGGGGAACGTTTTGCCCTGCAACTGGGTGCGGTGCGCATCCGTGTCGAAGCCCTGGAAGAAGAGTGGGACATGGCTGCTTCTTTCCAGGACGAGCACGCGGTCGAACGGACGCGGACCGCCATTCGCGAGGCTCTGGCAAAGCTGGCCGAGACGGCGCAGAAACGGTTCTACGACGTTCTGATCCTGGACGAGATCGTTTTCTGCCTGGCGCAAGGGTTGGCAAGTCTGGAAGATGTCAGGCGCCTGCTCAATCAGCGTGATCCGGCGGTCGAGATTGTCCTGACGGGACGGGATGCCCCTGCCGAACTGGTGGAGCTGGCCGACCTCGTCACGGAGATGAAGAAGATCAAGCACCCGTTCGACGAGGGGCTCGGCGCCCGACGCGGAATCGATTATTAGCCGTAAGCCCCGCAGGGGCGAATGATCATTCGCCCCTACCAGCAAATTGAGGAGAAGACTGTGGCAAAAAGCGTGGCGGCGATCGTTTGTGCTGCCGGACCGGGAACCCGGTTCGGTGGAAAACGAAAGAAGCAATTCACCGACGTCGACGGGCGGGCCGTCTTCGTACGGAGCATCGAGCTGTTCGCCAACCGCGACGACGTCAAGCAGGTGCTCCTGGGTATCTCCCGGGAAGACGAGGAGATCGTCAACGTCAAATGGGGCGCCAACCTGAAGTTCTTCGGAGTCAAGACCTTCTTCGGGGGCGGCGAGCGGTTCGATACCGTCCGAAAGGCCCTCGAACTGGTCAACGA
>Ga0068714_10001880_pt1 | contig 28674 bp, 22 predicted proteins | sample MTBNYHSulfiMetaG_FD_62988 | JGI IMG/M metagenome (GOLD analysis project Ga0068714, IMG submission 62988) | Enrichment culture microbial communities from rom New York Harbor, USA that are MTBE-degrading - MTBE-NYH (New York Harbor Sulfidogenic)... | ecosystem: Environmental > Aquatic > Marine >...
GGTCTTCTCCCAGAACGCCTGGGTCGTCCGGTACGCCGCAACCTGGGCCGCGCTGAGCTCGAGCGTGTCGCGGCCTTCGTCGTAGCGGTTGGCCTTGACCTCGCGCCGGGTCCTCAGGTCCACCAGGTCCCTGTCCTCGCCGGTCAGCTCGACGTATGGCCGGTTGAAGCCCGTCCGGGAGAGCTCCTCGCGCACCGAATCGGCGACCAGGTGCAGGGTCACCGCCGAGAACTCCATGCCCCGCTGCGACCCGTGGCCCCAGACGCTGCCGTGGTCCATCAGGCCGTACCGCTGGTAGATGTCCTGACCGGCGAAGATGTCGGCCCGGGTAAACAACGTCGCGCCGTCCGGACCGGTGACCGTCCCCGGGTAGGGCGGTTTCTCGTGGTTGGCGAAGATGCCGCCGACGAGGAGGCCCCCCAACGCCACCACGAAGCTGATGATCGCTGCCCACTTCAGTCTCTCGATCGACATGTCTCCCCCCTTCACTCCGTTTCTGACGCTGACGGGCCCTCCCGGCCCGGTTGATCGGCAACGGCCTCCCCACCGAGGTCGCGGATCCGGGTGTCCGTGACCATCGCCGTGAAGCGATCGCGGATCGCCTCCCAGTGGGGGTGCAGCGGACAGGGGCGCTCGCTGTCGCAGGTCGGCATGCCGAACACGCAGTCGGTACGGTCGACGCTGCCGGCGCCGTCGAGCGCCACCACGACGTCCCGGACCGGCCGGTCGAGCGCCTCCTCCCGGATCCTGAATCCTCCTCGCCAGCCCTTCTGCGAGTCGACCACCCCGACCTTGCGGAGCTGGTTCAAGATCTTCGACAGGTAGCTCACCGGCACTCCGGTGGCCTCGGCGATCTCGGCGCCGCGAGCGACCTCGCCCCGCCGCCCGACCAGGAAGCCGAGGATGTGGAGCGCGTACCGGGCGGTCTGGCTGATCATCTCACCTACTCTACGGAGTAGCTTATCTAAGGAGTTGTTGAGTGTCAATGGACCCGAGGGGAGCGATTTGATGTGCTCGTTCGAGCGGTCGACGCGCGATGGATCGCTCCGGGTCGGAGCGTCGACCGGAACAGGGGCAGCGACAGCGACAGGGACAGGGGCAGCGACAGCGTCAGGGGCAAGGCGCCCTCCGGGCGGTCGCTGCGCGACCCTTGACCCCGACCGCCCCGGCAGCTTTGGGGGTGGGCGTCATGAACGACCCGGAGGTGACCATGCTCGAGCCCCCACCCAACCAGCTCATCGCCCTCACCACCGCCCTCGAGGCCGCGGGTCTCGCTCTCACCCTCGCCCGGAGAGTCCCGGCCCCGCTCGCGAGCCTCTCAGACCAGGTGGTCAGATCCCCGACCTCGGTCGCGGCCAACCTCTTGGAAGGGCACGGTCGGTCCGGTCGAGATCGACTCCACCACTGGCGGATCGCCTATGCCTCGGCCAAAGAGGTCGACGCCGCGCACGCCCAGGCGGCCCTCGACTTCTTCGACCAGTTGCGCGCCATGACCTGGCGGCTGCTGCATTCGAGGGGGTGAGCGCCTGCTCCCCGACCGCGGCTGGGGCGACGCCGCACCTGGCGCTGCCTGCTGACGCTGACAGCTGTCGCTGCCCCTGACGCCGTCCCTGTCCCCTGCTGCTGCCCCGGTCACAGCTGATGCTGCGATGCGGACCGCTCGTCCGACCTTCACCGCCACCGGCGCGGTGCTGCTCACCTTCCTCGCCGGCGCCGAGCTGGAGCCGGCGGTCCTGCGCAGCAAAGCCAGGGAGGTCCTGGTCGTCGGCACGGTGGGGTTCCTGGGGCCCTTCCTGGGATGCGCGGCCGTGGCTCGCTACCTGCTCGGCTGGGACCCCGCGGCGAGCTGGCTCGCGGGGGTCGCGCTGTCCACCACCTCCATGGCGGTTGTCCCCGGTCGTGAGCCGGTTCCGATCGGAGCGCCGCGAGCGGTGGTACTACACCCTGCTGATGTCCACCGGCCTCACCTTCGGCACCATCTCGGCCCTCTACGGCCTCACCCACGGCATCGTCACCCGCGAGCAGTACTCCTTCCTGGTCGCGGTCGTGATCGCGAGCGCCGTGATCCCGACCCTGGTGGCCACCGCCGCCTTCCTGCCCCGCCACCTGCTCGCCGCTGCCGAGGCGCAAGCCGCAATGCCCGCAGACGAGGGGGACGGCCTGGCCGACGAGTGAGCCCGCCTCACTCCTTGCCCTTGGCCTCGGGCCGGCGCGCCTGCTCGAGGGCGATCTGGTTGACCGACTGGAAGGCGCGGGTCAGCGACGCGCCCTCCACGGTCTTCTCGGCCAGCTGCTGCACCTGCTTCAGCGCCGCGGCGAGATCGGCCTTGAGCTCGGCGAGCTTCTCCTCGCGGCCGGCGAGGTTTTCCTCCAAGTGGCGGATGCGCTCTTCGTAGACCTTGCGCTCCCACTCCCGCTCCAGCGCCGCCAGCTCCGCGCGCCGGTTCATCTCGGCGAGCACCGCCTCCCGCCCCTCCTCCCGCGCCCGCGCAACGGCCTGTTCGAGCTGTTCCGGGACCCCGGCGACCCGGCGGCGGAGGTCGGCAAGCTCCTGCTCCTGGCTCGCGAGCGCCGCCTGCCGGGCGGCGAGCTCCTTCTCCACCGTCTCGACCCGCTCCTTGAGCTCCCGCTCGACGGCGACCTTCCGCTCCTCGTACGCGTCCTCGTCACGGGCGCGGGCCCGGTCCCGGGCGTAGACGTACTCGGCCTCCTCCCGCTCCCGCTCCCTCGCCCGCTGCTCGGCCTGCTCGGCCAGCTCCTTGCCGGTGCGGGCCCGCTCCGCCTCCCACCCCTCACGGGTGCGACGGATCTCCTCCTCGAGCTTGGCGCGGCGCTGGCCGAGGTCGGTCTCCAGGGCCTGGGCTTTTCGGCGATGCTCCTCGTCGAGCGCTGCAGAACGCGCCGCGTGCTCCCCCTCGAGCTCAGCAACCCGCTGGGCAAGCGCGGCCTCGGCTGCGGCGCGACGCTCCTCGTAGGCCCGGGTCAGACGGCCGAGCGACTCGGCGGCCCCCTCGACGTCCTTGAGCTCGGCGAGACGTCGCTGCTGGGCGGCGATGGCCCGCTGCAGGGACTGCAGCCGCTCGGCCTGGGCGGTCATCTGCTCCACCAGGTCGTTGAGGGTGGAACCGACCTGGCCGCGCATCTGGCCCAGGGACTCGATGACCCCCTGCGGGGTCGCCTGCTCCGCCTCGCGTAACGCCTGCGCCTCGAGCTGCTTCTCGGCCTCGGCCCGCCGCTGCTCCGATTCCTCGGCCTGACGAGCCCTGTCCCGGAACGCGTCGAGCAGGCGCTGGTGCTCCTCGATCAGCTGGCTCTTGGTCATCTGGGGTGAGATCGAGAACTCATCGGCCATGGTCCACCTCCGCGGGAAGACCATCCTACCGGGAGTCGGCCCGCCGGTCGAGCGGGTGGAGATCGCCACGGTGGCGCAGTGCCACGGGCCTTCGCAGCTCGACCTCGTCACGGAGGTGCGGGCGCTTGGGTGTGACCGTCAAGCCACGCGCGGTCTCGGCCCGTTCCTCGCCATGCCCCGAGCCGGCTGCGGCCTCGAGGGCTCTGCAGCTCAGGCCGTCAGCCCGGGCACGGCAACGATCGGGTGACCCTCGTCGTCGACCTCGACCCCCTCCGGACAGGAGAAGTCCGGCTGCAGGGCCTTGAAGTCCTCGAGGGTGTAGGCCAGCAGCTTGACCCGCGCCCAGCGGTCGTCGTCGGCCCCGGCGAGCTCGGCGGTCAGGCCGAAGTCCACCTCTCCGAGCACCGTCCGGATCACGAACCGCGGCAGCTCGCGCCCGCTCCCGGCCCGGCGAAGGTGGCTCGCCAGGTCGACGACCTGGGACGCGTGGATCGGGTGCCTCAGGCTCCACTCCTCCTGCACCGGCAGGCCCGCCAGGACCAGGTGGTGCATCTCGATTCCGATCCGACGGCACTGGCCGGTGATCCCCACCACCTCCTCTTCGGCGTCGTTGACGAAGGCGAGCAGGGGGGTGTTGTTGTACACGGTCACGCCGTGCCGTCGAAGGACCCTCACCGCTTTCGCGAGCGCCGGCGTGATCTCGCTCGGGTGGAGGATTTGGACCTCGACCTCGACCCTGGTCGGGTTGGCCACCCGCAACCGGTTGGCCTCGGTCAGCCTCCTGAGCAGACCCTCCGACAGCGCTTCGGGCTCGGAGACGAGGCTCCAGCTGCGCAGGCGGACCGCGGTCACGTTCGAAATCGCCGCAAGCCGGTCGAGGAGGCCGCGCAGCCTGCCGAGCGAGCGGATCGCGTCGCGCTCGGAGAACAGCACCACGTCGCTCACCCTCGGGTCCTCCTCGAGGAGCCGGAACGCGAGGTCGAGGTCCCCCTCGGGGGCATCGCAGTCCAGCTCGACCCTGGTTTCGTGGGGGCGAAACAGCGAGGGGGAGCCCGTGGCGACGACGGAATAGCCCCGGCACTGGCTGTCTCGCGACCTCGACTGGAGATCGCGCAGCGCCTCGGCGGCGGCTTCGGCCGGGAAGCGCTCCCGCTCGAGAAAGGTCCGAGGCAGGCCCATGCTCTCACGCGGTCCGAGCGTCCACCTCGGGTCGCCGACCTCGACCATGAACCGCGCGTCGAGGGTGCCCTCCGAGTTCAGTCGGGCGACCCGCGACAGGTCCAGGATGGGGGCGAAGCGCTCGAAGAACTCCTGAGTGTAGGGGGTCCTGATCCAGAGGTAGCGCTCGTCGTCCGGGTCTGTCTCCACCACCCAGCCGCTGGTACCCCAGTCGACCTTGCCGATCGCGGTGGCGGTGCACAGGTGCGGCACGGCACGGTCGGACAGGTGCGCCCTCAGGTACCTCGCCGACTCGAACCCCGACGCGAGAGTCGACGCGTAGCGGGCGTTGCCCTGGATCGGGCTGCACGGCATGAAGATGTAGTGCATCTCGGCGCCGGCGGCCCGCAGCTGCCGGAAGAGATCCGCCAGGATCTCGCCGGTGTCGTTGCAGCCGCCGAGGAACGGGGTCTGGACGTAGACCGGCACTCCGTTGGACACCAACTCCGAGATCATGTGGAGGACCTGCACGCTGATCTCGTCGGGGTGGATGAAGTGGGTGGCGAGCTCGAGCCGCTTGCCCTTCTGCTGCAGCTCCAGCTGCTTCCGGGTCAGGTAGGTCAGCCAGAAGTCGTTCTTGGCGGTGAACAGGGCTGGGTAGTACGAGAGCGACCGGGTGGCGAGGCGGAGGGTCTCGACGTGGGGAATACCGGCGAGCCGTTCGACGGCCCGGGTCAGGGTGGGCCGGTTCATGAACGGGTCGCCGCCGGTGAGGACAACCTCCTTGATCTCCGGGCACTCCCGGATGTAGACCACGCCCAGGTCGACGTGCCGCTGGCTGGGCGCCCTCTGGGTGCGGCACTCCTTGTGCTTGCGGAAGCAGAAGCGGCAGTAGACCGGGCAGCTCATGTTGAGGACGAAGATCACGCGGTTGCGGTACATCTGCTCGATGACGCCGCGGTGGAACTGGCCGACCCAGGTGTGGGCGAGGCCTTCCCGGTCCAGCTCGTCTGCGAACGGCATGTACTGGTACGCCACGTCCGGGGAGAGGCGCATCTGCCGGATGACGTGGCTGGAGAGCCTCACCGGGTAGGTGTCGAGGACCTTCTGGATCGCCTCCTGCTGGGCCGGCGGGACCGTGGTGTTGGTCAGCCTCTCCAGCCGCCGGACCGACTTGACATTGGCCACGTCCTCGCCCGGGATGACCCGCTCGAGGATCGCCAGGAGCAGGTGGTACGGGAGCTCGACCTCACCCGCCGAGATCCTCGCTCGGGCCTCCCCGGTGGCCCGCGCGAGCTGCGCCAGCACCTCGGCGAAGAACCCCCGGGGGTCGCCGCCGTGGCCGGCGCCTTCGAGCAACCTCTCGAACCTCGTCTCGCCGTCGCCGTCCCCGATCAGCGCTCGCAGCTCGGCGCCGACCAGATTCTCCTCGCCGTACAGGTCGAGAAAGGCGGTGACCCCGGCGACGAGGTCCTGGAGGGGGACCTGGCGAACCTCGTTCGAAGGGGAGAACTTGACCTCGAGAATGACTTCGTTCTGCATGGTGTCTGCTCCTCGTCACGCCGCCCGACGGTGCCACGCGAAGGCGTCCGCGGGGCCGCTGCGTTCGCTCACGCAAGGCACTGGGAAGGCTCCGGGCGAGACGGCGCGTTCGATTCGCTCGGCTGCGGTCACCCGCGAAGCTCGGCACGCCCCGCGGCCTCGAGCTTCTTGCACCAGACGTGCATGTCCTCGAAGCGACCGGCGATGTGGCAGTTGTTGACCAGAGTTCCGGTGAAGCGGTAGCCGAAATTGTAGAACACGCGGTTCATGCCGGCCGAGCGCGCCCGGGCGATGGTGTACAGGTTGACGATGGCGCGCGCCTGCATGTCGTCCTCGAGGGCGGCGAGGAGGTGCTGGGCCAGGCCCAGCCCGCGCTGGTCGGGCAGGGTGGCGAAGTCGGTCATCTCCGCGCAGAGGAGGGCTGACGAGGTCTCCGCCGACGCCGCCGCCACCACCCGGCCGGAACCGTCCCGTACGAGGCGGTAGACAACGTGGGTCCGCATCGTCTCCACCAGGTAGTCGGGGCTCGTGATCGGGAACGGGTAGCTCGCGAACACCTCCGAGTACAGGCCGGCCAGCTCCTCGGCATCCCCCGGCTCGGCGGCCCGCATCCGGTAACCGTCCGGCAGCGGCGCGACCGAGGCGTCCGCCGGCCGGGCGCGAACGCTGTCGAGGATCTCCTCCTGCTGCCTCAGGTGCGGACGATCTCTTCGCGCGCGGTCCGGGAAGGCGGACATCACCACCGCCGGCCGTCCCGAGTAGTAGCCGGCGATCGTCGCCTCGGCCTCCATCCCCGCCTCCTCCAGGGCGTCGCGCTCCGCGGGGGGGGCCTTGAGGAAGACCTTGCCGAGGTCGAGCTCCACCGCCTCGCGCTCGAGCGTACGAACCAGGGCGTGGTGGTCGTCGGCCTCGAACGCGACGACCTGGATCCGGCGGTTGAACCCGCTCAGGATGACCTCGGCGGTGAACCCATCCCCCTCCAGCCGGGTCCGGGCCTCGACCTCGCTCGCAGCCGGCGCGGCGGACGCGCTCATGCACTCCTCCCGCGGCTGGCCTCCTCCTCCTCGACCTTGAGGCTCGGGGAGGTCCCTGCCGGGATGAGGGCGATGTTGTCGGGGTCGTCGTCGAAGAGCCCGGCCACGCCCAGTGGCTCGACACCGCTGCGCAGCAACTCGCGGCAGTGGGCGCAGGGGTGCCCCTCGGTGCACATGCCTCCGTAGTCGCGCGGCTCCTCGTAGGCCACGATGCGGCCCTCGAAGTTGCGCAGCACCACCTTGTGCTCGTGCTGCGAGACCACGTAGTTGGGGAGGACAGGGATCTTCCCGCCGCCCCCCGGGGCGTCGATCACGTAGGTGGGCACGGCGAGGCCCGAGATGTGGCCGCGCAAGTGCTCCATGATCTCGATGCCCTTGGCGACGGTGGTCCGGAAGTGCTCGAGGCCCTCTGCCAGGTCGCACTGGTAGATGTAGTACGGCCGCACGCGGTTGGCGGTGAGCTTGTGCATGAGCTTGCGCATCAGAGCCCAGCAGTCGTTGACCCCACGAAGGAGCACGGTCTGGTTGCCGAGCGGGACACCCCCGTCGGCCAGCAGGGCCAGCGCCGCCTCGGACTCGGCCGTGAACTCGTTGGGAACGTTGAAGTGGGTGTTGACATAGACGGGGCGGTGGTGCCGGAGCACCTCGACCAGCCCGGGCGTGATCCGCTGCGGCATGGTCACCGGCACCCGCGTCCCGAAACGGATGATCTCCACTGACGGCACCTCGCCGCGCAGCCGGCCCAGAACGTGGTCGATCCGGTCGTCCGAGAGCAGGAACGGGTCCCCTCCGGACAGGAGGACGTCCCGGACCTCGGGGTGCTCCTTGAGGTACGTGATCCCGGCGTCGAGACGGCGGTCGCTGATCGGCGCCGGACGGTCCCCGACCTTGCGCTTGCGGGTGCAGTGGCGGCACAGCATGGCGCACTCGTGCATCACCACCCACAGCACCCGGTCCGGGTAGCGGTGGGTCATCCCCGGCGCGACCACGTCCCCCTCCTCGTTGAGGGGGTCCTCGATGTCGAAGTTGCCCACCGAGAGCTCGCCCTCCCCGGGTACCGCCTGGCGCCGAATGGGGCAGTCCGGGTCCTCGCTGTCGATCAGCGAGGCGTAGTACGGGGGAACGGCGAACCGGAACCTCGCCAGGGCGCGCTCGATGGTTCGCTGCTCGCGTGGTGTGATCGAGATCACCCGCGCCAACTCCTCCGCAGTGGTGATCCGGTTCCGCATCTGCCAGTGCCAGTCCAGCCAGTGCTCCATCGGCACGTCGTGCCAGATGGAGCGTTGCTTGTGCCGCAGGTCAGCGGCGGGGTTCTCCCGGCCAGATGAAGGGGGTGTCACGTCTCGAGTCCTTTCGGCAGGCCCGGCTGGTCACGCACGAGGGCGGGGAAAGGGGATGGGAACCGAGCAGTCGTCGCGGCGGCCTGTATCCATCGTTGCCTGAATGTTAGCACACGAATCATAAAGTGGCAACCCGTCCACGACCTTGCCCCTCCACGTCCGTCGAATCAGGCTTACCAAGTGGGTTGACGCCCTGAGCATCGACGCGGGCCCCTCGGGTTGACCTCGCGTTCCGGACGTAATACTTTTCGCACGACAGAATGGTGGAGCGGGAGCACATCGTCGGATCATCGGGCCGGCAGCCGCAAAACGGCGCGCGCCCCCCGGGCCGACGGGAATGCCGTCGAAAGGAGCCACCCATCCGAGCCAGACGAGGGCCCTTCAGCAACCCGTCACCCCCCACGCACCGCCCGGTCGACGACCGACCGCGAGTCTCTCCGCTTGCGGCGGTCGTCTGACCCGCCGAGGTCACCGTGCAGCCCCTCGACTACCTGATCCTGGGCGCCTACTTCGCCGGCATGCTCGCCGTGGGCCTGCACTTCGAGCGCCGTCAGCAGGGGCTGGAGGAGTACTTCGTCGGCGGGCGCACGATGGGGAGCGGCCACGTGGGCCTGTCGGTGGTCGCCACCGACGTCGGCGGGGGCTTCTCGATCGGTCTCGGCGGGCTGGGCTTCGTCATGGGCCTGTCGGCCTCCTGGCTGCTGTTCAGCGGCCTGGTCGGCGCCTGGTTGGCGGCAGTGGTCCTGGTGCCGCGGGTCAAGGCGCTGGGTGATGCTCACCGCCACCGGTCCTTCCCCGACTTCCTCGCCCACCGCTTCGGCGAACCCACCCGCCTGGTGGCGGCCCTGGTTTCGGCGGTAGGTTACGCCGGCTTCACCGGCTCCCAGCTCCTCGCCGGCGGCAAGCTCGCGTCCGCCGCGTTCGAGTTCGACCTCACGACAGCGGTGCTGGTGATGTCGGTGGTCATCGTCCTCTACACCGCCCTCGGCGGGCTGCAGGCGGTGGTCTACACCGACACGGTGCAGTGGGCCATTCTCTTCCTGGGGCTCATCTTCATCGCGCTGCCGATGGGCTACCGGGCCGCTGGCGGCCTCGACGGGCTGCGCGCCAACCTGCCGGGGGAGTTTTTCACCCTCACCAACGTCTCGCCTCTCCAGGTGACGACCTGGATGGTGACCATCGTCCCCATCTGGTTCGTCGCCATGACCCTCTACCAGCGGATCCACGCCTCGCGCGACGTGGCCGCCGCCCGCCGCGCGTGGTTCATGGCCGGGCTCCTGGAGTACCCCGCGATGGCGTTCATGGGCGCCGGCCTGGGCATGTTCGCCCGGGTCCTGTACCCCGCCGTCGACCCGGAAATGGGCCTGCCGCTGCTGATCCGGGACGTGCTGCCGGTGGGCGTCACCGGGATCGTCCTCGCCGCCTACTTCGCCGCCATCATGTCCACCGCGGACTCCTGCCTGCTGGCGTCGGTGGGCAACCTGGTGGACGACATCATCAGCCGGCACGTGGCGCCGACGGCCTCAGAGACCTCGCTCCTGCGCCTGTCGCGGGTGCTGACTCTCGTCGTCGGCCTCGGTTCGGTGACCTTTGCGCTCTATGTCCCGCGGGTGATCGACTCGATCCTGCTCGCCTACTCCTTCATGGTGGCGGGCCTCTTCTTCCCCACCCTCGGGGCCCTGTTCTGGAAGCGGGTGAGCGGCACCGCCGCGTTCTGGAGCGTGCTGAGCGGTGGGGGTATCACCGTCGCGCTCACCGTCCTCCACGTCGAGCTACCGGTCGACCCGGTCTTCCCGGGGTTGGCCCTGTCGGCTGCGGTGATGGTGCTGCTGACGCTTCTGTTCCCGACGGCGACCGAGCCATCCGCACCGATGTGAGGGAGGACCCGTCGGAGCACCTCCCCACCTCCCGAGGCCGGCCCGGATCGTCGAGCAACCTGGTCCGGTCCGAACCGCCGGGCGCGCTCCCTTTCCCCGTCATGGCGAGGAGCAAAGCGACGATCAGGACCTGTCAGGCTCGGGAGCGATGGTGCCCGAACCGCTGAGGATCCCGTCGATCTCCCGCTCCATCTTGCGGCGGTACTCGGCGACCGCCCCCTCGTTGGCCATGATCATGTCCAGCTGGCGGGTGTGGACGATGAGGTAGCCGACCACCTTGAGCCGCTCGCACATTTTGGCCTGGTCGTACCCCTCGACCCGTGCCCGCATCGAGTCCCCGGCGGCCTCGGTGCGAAAGCCGTGGCGGCGGAGGATCTCCCCTACCAGCAGGGCCCGCGCCACCCGCCGGCGCTGGTCCGCGGCGCCCCCCTTGAACTGGAAGCTGACATAGTTCTCGAGGTCCCGCTCGCTGACCAGGGCCTCGACGGTGGCGAAGTGAAACCCGAACCGGGACTGCAGGCTGCAGTAGTTCTTGGAGATCAGGAAGTAGTTGCGGTTGACGAACCCGCTGGCGGTGGCGGGGTCGAGGTCCGGGTTGACGGTGGCCTGGAACATCACCGCCAGCAACCCCCGGCTGTCGACCGGCGGCGGTCCCTGCCAGGGCACCGCCTGCATCCCCTCCCACACCGCCAGCATCGGGATCGAGGCGATGCTGCCGAGCTCGACGTACTGTCCCTCCACCTCGTGGGTGAAGCCGTCGTCCAGGTTCAGGACCCACAGCTGCATCGGCACGTCGGTCACGAGCTGCTTACTCGAACGCTCGTGGAAGTCGTGGTCGCGCCCGAACCGGAACATCTCGTCGACCGCCTTCTCGTGGCAGAAGCGGGTGATGTCGTGGAGGGTGGTGCAGGACCGGGCGCGGAAGTGGGGCGACTGCGGGTCGAGGAGGTTCAACGGGACGATGAAGCGTGCCGCCTCCGCGAGGACGGCGTGGACCGGCGAGCCGAGCATCGGGCTCGGCGGCGGCCCGGCCATCGCCAGCACCTGCTCGACCCGCCCCGGGAGCACGACCCGGCCACCGGCGTCCACGGTCACGGTCTCCCCCTCGCGCAGGACTTCGAGCGCCCCGTCCACGGCGAACAGCGCCGGGACGCGAAACTCCCTGGCGACGCTCGCCAGGTGGCTGGTGACGCTCCCCTGCTCGGTCACCACCGCCGCGGCCCGACCGAGGAGGCTCGCCCACGCCGGCAGAGACTGGGCCGTCACCAGCACCGCACCGTCCGGGAAGCGCAGCAGGTCGGCGTGCCGCCGGACCACCACCACGGGCCCGCAGCCCGCCCCCGGGCTGGCGGTCACGCCACCTGCCGCCAGGGGCACCACGTCACCGGTCCACCGCTCGCCACCCGCCGCGGGGACGGGGCCTTCCACCCGCAGCAGGGGCCGACACTGCAGCACCACGACCCGACGCTCCGGCGTCAGCGCCCACTCGACGTCGACCGGGTGACCGTAGTGGGCCTCGAGACGCAGGGCGAGGTCGGCCACCGCCACCGCTTCCTCGTCGGAGATGGCCGGGAGGGTGCGCTGTCCGCCCTCGAGCTCCACCCGCGCGAGCCCCTCCTCCGGGTCGCTCGCCAGCCGGTACTGCTTGACCCTGACGTCTCGCTCCACGACCTCGAGCGGCGGTGCGCGGCGGATCTCGAACGTGTCGCAGGCCGTGGTCCCGTCGACCACCGCCTTGGGCAATCCCACCACCGCGCTCACGACTGCCGTCCGATCGTCGGTGCTCACCGGGCTCACCGAGTAGGCGACGCCGCCGGCGTCGGCGTCGACCATGGCCATGCACCCCACGCACATGGCCACGTCCTCGTCCCGCAGGCCCCGACCGGTGCGGTAGGTCATGGCGGGAACGCTGTACTTGCTCGCCACCACCTCCCGATAGGCCTCGAGAAGGGTCTCGGGACCGACGTTGAGCTCTGACCGGTACTGCCCGGCGAACGACGACTGGGCCGAGTCCTCGCCCAGGGCGCTGGAGCGAAGGGAGACCCGGACCCCTTCCCCCAGTCGTTCCTCGAGACCGGCGTAGGCGGTGAGGATCGCCTCCTCCAGGTCCGGCGGGATGGGAGCGGTCAACAGCAGCTGCTGAAGGCTGGAGCTGAGCCGGAACATGGCCCCGGGGTCGTCCGTCGAGGTTGCCTGGACCCGCCGGTCGACCTCGGCCTGCAGATCACCGTGCGCCATGAGGCGGCGGAAACCGGCGGCCGTGACCACGAAACCGGCAGGAACAGTGAGCCCGAGCCGGCTCCCGACCTCCCCGATCGCCGCCATCTTGCCGCCCACCTGGTCGACATGACTGCCGTCCACCCCCTCCAGGGGGAGCACCAGCTCCCCGTCGGAGGGCACGGAAGCAGCCTTGAGCACCTCCCCGATGGACTCCTGGATCGCCCGGAACCGGGCGTCGAGGCCGCGGTAGCGCCCCGGCGCGAGCTCGTGCAGGCTCGCGATGATGCGGTGAACGCTGACGGTCACCGACGTGCACGCGCTCCGGACGAAGCTCATGCCGAACGGACGCGCCCCCACCAGGGCGCTGTCGACCTCGCTCATGATCTCGAGCGCCTTGGTGTTGGCGGCGAGCAGGAGCCGGAAGTGCTGGTACCTCTGTTTGAAGGCGGAGCGCAGCTCCTCGACCCGCTGCTCTTCGGCGCGCGGCCCTCGCCACCGCCGGGGGACCAGTGACCCGAGCAGTCGCCGCAGACGCCCCTCGGGGCCAGGTCGGTCCGTCTCGCTCGACGTTGGCCTCAGGCCTCCTTCTTGTGGCTCGGTTTCATCTGCAGACCGAACCCGTCGAACAGGTACAGGATCGCGTAGCCCCACCAGAGCGTGTAGGCAACGTAGAAGACCAGGGCGAAGGTGATGATGCCGGCGTGGTCCCGCGCCTTGGCCGGGGCGATACCGTAGAAGTTGTACCCCACCTCCACCGCCCGGCTCTGGACCTCCTCGACGAAGTTGGACTCCTCCACCCGCCCCTCGAGCTTGGTCTCCCGGTAGAGCTCCTTGAGCACGTTCCACCAGGCGTACATCACCTGCCGCTCGGGCAGCCCGTAGCGGTCCCGGACCTCGGCGCCGCGGTCGTTGAACATGGCGTCGGAGTCGGCGAGGGCGGCGCCGAGGATGCTCCCGAGGTCGCCATTGAGCCGCAGGCCGCCTTCGGTCGCAACGGCATCGGCGCCGGCGACGCCGAGCACGGCGGCGCCGTCGGCGACAACCGCCTCGTCCGTGAGCTCGAGCACCAGGTCCACCGGACGACCGACGAAGTCCCGGGCCTCATCCTGCAGCCGCGGGATGGCGTAGCTCGAGCCCTTGGCAATCGAGTTGAACAGGCGGTCCGAGGCGTGAAACGCGTTCTCGCCGTTGAACAGGGGGGAGAACATCAGCCCCAGGATGACGAAGAACACGACGGTCATCACCGCCCCGATGGCGAACGACCCCTTGTGGACGACCACCATGGCTCAAACCTCCCCCCTGAGCAACGGGATCTTGCTGAAGAACTCGCGCATCACCCACACCGCGAAGGCACCGACGACGACGAAAAAGACCACGATCCCGATCGTGTCCAGCGCCCCGGCGGCGGCCTTGGACAGGGTGATGATCTTCATCTCCGCGAGCTTCGCGGGCAGGGCGAAGAGCCGGTTCAGAAACCCGGCGAGGATGGTGACCGCGTAGAAGCCGCGGATGTGGATGCCCTTCACGACCTTGGTGGTGAGCGCCCCGACCTGGATACCGATCAGGGAGCCGAGCAACATGCCCATGGCCAGGGTGTAGAAGATGAAGCCGTAGATGGCGTACTGGCTGATGCAGGCGTAGCCGGCGGTGAAGATGATCTGGAGGATGTCGGTGCCCACGGTGGTGAAGGACGAGACCCCCAGGACGTAGACGAAGATGGGGAAGGTCAGGAAGCCGCCGCCGACCCCCATGATCGACGCCGCCACGCCGACGATGGCGCCGCTGACGACCACGAAGATGGCCGGGATCCGCTTGCCGCCCGGGACCAGGTCCTCGTCGAAGGTGATCTGGGGCGGGATCCGCATCCCCTGTAGGGTGGCAACAAGGCCCCGCTTGCCGGCTGCAGCCGCCTCCCCGTGCGGGCTCTCGCCGACGTGCGCGCCCACTTCCCCCTCAGCCTTGCGCAGCTTCAGGAAGTCGTACATGGCGTAGAAGCCCAGGAAGCCGAGCAGGACCACGTAGACCACGTTGATGAACGCGTCGGAGAGCACCGGGTCGGCCTCGTAGATGCGGCGATTCAGCGTCCCGCCCAGGGTCGAGCCGACCCCGGCGCCGATCAGGAAGGTCACCGCCAGCTTGACCGACACGTTGCCCAGCTTCTTGTGCACCGCCGTGCCCATGATCGCCTTGGCGAAGATGTGGAACAGGTCGGTGCCCACCGCCAGGATCCCCTTGATCCCGGCGCTCATCAGGGCGGGGGTGATGATGAACCCACCGCCGGCGCCGATGCAGCCGGTGATGAGCCCGGCGCACAGACCGACGAGAATGGCGGCGACGAAGACCTTGGGCGTGTAGTAGGCCGGCGAGTAGGCCTCCTTGCCGCCGAGAACCTCCGGCAGGTCGGCCGCCACCGCCACGCTGACGGCCAGGATCGGCACGATCATCAGGAACAGCACCACCATCCGCTTGCGGCTTCCGAGAATCGTGCGCGCGGTCTCGATCTCCCACCGCGCGTGGGCCTCGGCGGCGCTCTGCAGCATTGCGTATACCCAGCGTCCCCAGCTCATTGGCACCCCCTCGACGAACGTGAAAAAAAACTCAAGCTCGCGCCATCCTGCCACACAACCTGCCCGAAATCACCCCCCCCCGGTACCCATCCGCTTCTTCTCGGCCGCGTCCTGGAGCTTGAACAGCAGCTCGTCGAAGGACACCGGCTTGAGCAGGTAGTCGAACGCGCCGAGCTCCATCCCCTCCAGCGCCACCTCCACGCTGGCGTGGCCGGTGAGCATGATCACCTCGACCTCCGGCTTCATCCGCTTGATCTCGCGCAGGGTCTCGCGACCGTCCATGCCCGGCATGCGGACATCGAGCACGACGACGTCGACCGCCTCGCGGCCGACGATCTCGAGCGCCTCCTCGCCGGAGCCCGCCGACAGGAGGGAGAGATTGCGTTTGCGCAGCCGCTTCTCGAGCAGGTCGCGAAACTCCGCCTCGTCGTCCACCAGCAGCACCGTGAAGCTCGAATCCATGTCCCTCTCCCCCCCACTGCAGCCGTTCCTCGTCACACCCGGCGGCCGGTGATCTCCTGCAGCCTCGCCTCGAGATCCTCCTGCTCCCGCCGCACCTTGCGCGACCGCGCCCGCCCGATCCGTTCCACCAGGACCTCGGGGTCGCAGGGCTTCAGGAGGTAGTCGAACGCCCCCCGCCGCAGCCCGGCGATGGCGGTCTCCGCCGAGCTGTGGGCAGCGAGCAGGATGACTTCTGCCCGTGGGGCCGCCCGCCTGCAGTCGGTCAACAGCTGCATGGTGTCCACCCCTCGCATGCCCGCGCTGAGCAGGATCACGTCGAGGTTACGGGCGGCGCCGGCCATCTCGAGGGTCGCCTCGGCCGTCGCCGCGGTGAGCACCTGGATCCCGCGCCGGCGCAGGCGCAGGGTCAGGGTCTCGGCGTACTCGAGCTCGTCGTCGGCGACCAGGACCACCGCCGGCCGACCGGTCCCCGGACCGGGGACATCGGCCGGCGCCGTCTCGGCCGTAGCCGGCGGGCGCAGCCCGGGCTCCGCGGGCTCGAGGTGCAGGCGAACGTGAAACGTCGTGCCGGCCCCGGGCGCCGTCTCGACGCCGATCGAACCACCGAGGCTGGACACGATGCCGGCGCACACCGCGAGCCCGAGCCCGGTACCCTTGCCCACCGGCTTGGTGGTGAAAAACGGCTCGAACACCCGCGGCAGCACCGACTCCGGAATGCCGGGGCCGTCGTCCGCCACCTCCAGGTGGAGCTCGTCGCCGGCAAGCCCGGTCCGCACCACCACCCGCCCGCCGTCCGGCTGCAGCGCGTCGACGGCGTTGCCGATGAGGTTGGTCAGCACCTGCTGCATCTCGGTCGCGGGCAGCCTGGCGGTGGGGAGGTCGGGGTCGAGCTCGACCACCAGCTCCACCCGCCGCTCCCGCGCCCGCTTGTCGAGGGCCTCGACCACCTCGACTGCCAGGTGGTTCAGCTGCAGGTCCTCGAGCCGGGCGCTGGTCCGGCGGGCGAAGCTGAGCAGGTTGCGGGTAATGTCCCGGCAACGGCCGCCCTGGGTGATGATCTGACGAAGGGCCCGCCGCACCTCGTCCGCGTTCGGGCTGCCCGCGAGGTCGTCGTCGTCGAGGAGGTCACCGATCCAGCCCGCCGCCTCGAGGATGATGGCCAGGGGGTTGTTGATCTCGTGAGCGATGCCCGCGGCGAGGTCGGCGAGGGAGGCAAACCGGATGGTGCGGACCCCGCCCTCCCCCTGGCTCGACCCCGACTCGACGGCGCCGCGCTCCCGCTCCATGGCGGAGCGAGGGTAGCACGGTCGCGGGGACGACGATGGGTCCGAAGCGCTCAGCTATCAGCTTTCAGCTCCCACCACCCAGCCGGGGAAGAACGCAAAGACGCAAAGAGCCGCGAAGACGCCAGGGACCATTTTTCTCCCTTGCGTCTTGGCGCTCCTTTGCATTGCTCTCGGCTCAGAAGTCGGTGCGCTGTGCCGAGACTCTCATCGCAGGCCCCGCACAACTTCCACGTTCGAAGTGGAGTGCGCGCCTCAGGTCACCAGTCATCCCGAACGCGAGCGCAGTGAGCGGAGGGATCTCCCCAGCGGAGGGAACGCCTTCGTTGCGGCAGATCCCCTCCCTCGCATGCGCTCGGGACAGGCCGTCGCCATGCTCCTCGGGATGACGGGTGGTGCGAGTACGCTCCTTCGCCAGTGCCCTCCTGCGTCGTGGCGTCTCGTGGCGTCTTCGCGTTCTCCCCTTCGACCGCCGGGCATCGCCGAACCCTTGGGTTACGGGCGGCGCCCGCGCTGGGCCTCTGCGATTTGGCCGGGAGGGGGAGCTGAAAGCTGATCGCTGAAAGCTGAGAGCTACCTCACCAGCTTGGTCGGGGGGACCAGGGTGACCCCCCGGGCGTCGAGGGTCGGCAGCTCCTCCTCGAGCACCTCCACCGTCACCGGAACCAGGTGCCCGATGGCGATGATGGGGCCCTCCGTCCGGCTGCGGTAAACGGCCTCGGCCAGCTGCAGCCGGATCGCCCGGCGGTTCCGATCGTTGTCCAGGAACACGTGACGCCGTCCGGTGGGGACCCCCTGGCTTCGCGCGGCCGCCTCGGCCACGGTGTCGACCGAGGTCCGGGAGTCGACGAAGGCGACCCCGCGGGCCGACAGCTCCTGCATCACCCAGGTCATGGTGCGGAGGTCGGCGGTGGCTTTCGAGCCCATGTGGTTGTTGACCCCCACCGCGTGGGGCACGCTGTTGAGGGCCGAGTGTACGGTGGTCCGGATCTCGTCCGGGCTCATGCCCACCTTCACCGCCCCCGGCCCGGGGTTCTCCCCCGAGCCCGCCTCCATCGGCAGGTGCAGCCAGACCTCGTGCCCACCGCGATGGACCGCCGCCGCCACCTCGGCCGAGTGGGGAAGGAACGGCAGCACCGACACCGCCACCGACCTGGGGAGGGCCACCACCAAGGGAACCAGGTCGAGGGAGTACCCGCCGTCGTCCAGGAGGATGGCGAGACGCCCCCGGCTGCCCGGTCGCGGCGACGGCCGCGGCGTCGCGGTCGGTGTTGCCGGTGGCACTGTGGGGGCCACGGTCGGGGTCGGCCGGGCGGCCAGCAGGACCTCCACGTCGAACGCCTCGCCGCCGAGCTCGACCCGAAGCCGGGCCGCCGCCGGTGGTTGCGCCTCCTCCGCCTGGCTGCGACCCTGCCAGGACGCGGCCTCGGACTGGAGATCGGCCACCAGTCCGCGCACCGCGTCCTCGTCGGGGACCGTGATCCTCCAGGTGCGAACGAAGACCCCCCCGACCTTGCGAATGGGATCGTCGGCCCGCACGCCCCGCGAGACCGCACCGCGGCGCTCGGCCAGGGCCCTCAGTCGATCACCGAAGTCCTCCGTTCCCTTCTCGGCGGCTCGACCTCCACCCCGAAACAGCAGCAGCAGGGCCAGCACGACCCCCGCCAGGAGGATCACCAGCAGCGCGAGCAGCCACCCCCCGTGCCCGGACCGTCGTCTTGCCGCCACGGCCGAGCCGGTCAGGCCGCCTTCGCCAGCGCCACCCGCGCCAGCTCGAGACCACGGTCGAGCACCGGGTCGGCGTCCTCGTCCTCGTCGTCCGCCTCCACCTCCTCGGCCGGCTCCACCCCCTGTCGGTGGATGGGGGTCTCGTCGGGACGCAACCAGTGGGCCACCGGCAGCCACAGCGACAGGTCGCCGTCCCGGACCAGTCGCATGTGGGAGGCGTGACCCGCGGTGGACTGACCGACGAGCGTGCTCCCCGCCCGCTGGAGTGCGGCCGCCAGGATCTCGCCCGACCCTTCGGTGCCGCCGCCGACGAGCACGACCGGCAAGGCCGATGTGACCACCTCCGGGTCGGCCTGGAAGACCCGCTCGCCCTCCCGCCGCCCGCGCCAGAGCCCGAGGGTCCCTGAGGCGGCAAACAGGTCCGCCACGCGGACCGCTTCCTCCTCCTCCCCCCACACCAGGTCCCGCAGGTCGAGCACGCTCGGGTGGTCGCCGGAAACGGCCTCGCGCACCGAAGCCGCCGCACCCGGCGGCAGGCTCAGCACCCGCACGACCGCCACCTCCTCCCGGACCTCGTGGCTCAGCACCTCGGGCTCCCACGGCATCGCGGCAAGCTCGACCTCGCGCCGCTCGTCCACCAGCCGGTCCACCACCGTCAGGCGCACCGGCTCCCCGGCAGCGAACCGCTCCGCCAGGGCGACCCGGATCTGCCACAGCGGGCGACCCCGGGTGTTGACCCCCTCGACCCGCTCGATCACCTCCCAGGTCTCGAGGAGGTCCCCCGCCGGCGAACCCGGCACGGCGTGCCGCACCGCCGCCGAGCCCAGACGCAGCCCGAGGACCAGGCCGTAGGCCGGCGGTTGTTCGACCATCCGCTGGAAGCCCGCGACCGCCTCTGCAGGCAGCACCGCCGCGTTCGGGTCGAGGGACTCCACGAAGCCGGAGTCGAGGCTGAGGGAGAGGGCCTCCTGGTTCAGCTCGTCGACGTACTCGGTGAGCACCAGGTGAACCACCTCGGACAGGGTGCCGAGCGTCTTGAACACCTCGTCCTCCTCCGAGCCCCGACCGGCCATCAGCAGGCCCGAGAAGGCAACCACCGCGACCAGCGACAGGGTCAGCAAGACCACCCGTGCCCGCATCATGACCGTGACCGTCCTTCCTCCAGCTGCAACCAGCGCTGCGGGTCCTCGGGGCGACCACCGACCCTGACCTCCAGGTAGATGTTCCCGTCGGCCGTCGGCGGCGGTGCCAGCCCGAGCTCTGAGCCCATGCTGACGCGCTGGTTGACGCGCACCAGAATGGTAGCAAGACCGGCCGCCAGGGAGAAGACCTGGTGGCCGTGGTCCACCACCACCATGTTCCCGTAACCCTTGAAGTGCTGTGCGTATGCCACGACACCACCGAACACCGCCGTCACCGGCGTCCCGCTCGGGACGTCCAGGCGTACCCCGTTGCAGACCGTGTAGGTGGCGTACTTCGGCAGGTGGTGGCGACCGAAGGACTGCACCACCCGCCCGGGCGCCGGCCAGGGGAGCGCACCCTTGAGCCGCCGGATGTCCTCCCCGCCGGGACCGCGCCGCGACTCCCCCAACAGCTCCATCAGCCGCCCGAGGGCCTGCTCCCGCTCCCGCATCTCGGCGAGGACGTCGGTGGTCCGTCTCTCGCTGCGCTCCAGCTCCTTCTGACGGACCGCCGCGCGGTCACGAAGCGTCGCGAGCTCTGCCCTCCGGCTCACCAGCTCGGCCGCTTCCCGCTGCGCCCCCGCCATGATCCGGGACAGCTCGGCCAGCCGCTGCCCCCGCCGCTCCTCCAGCTCGAGATACTCCTGCATCAGGCGGGCCTGCCCGGAGGTGAGCACCGCCACGGTACCGAGAGACTGCTCCAGGTTGCCGCGCCGGGCCGCGTCCCACAGCAACTGGAAGGGCCCGGGACGTCCGAGCAGGGACAGCATCTCCAGGTGCAGGGCGAGCGCCCGCCGCCGGTTTTCGAGCTCTTCCCCCAGGCGGTGAGCCTCCTCCTTGAGCGTGACCGCCTCGTCGCGGCTGCGCCCCAGCACCAGCTCGAGCTCGCGGACCCGCGCCTCGGCCAGCTCCAGCTCCGCTTCCAGGCGCGCCCGCTCGGCACTGGCTCCGGCCCGCTCCCGGCCGAGCTCCCCGAGGCGCTCCTCGAGCACCACGATTCGCGCCCGCACCCGGTCGAGCTGAGCGGCGCGGTCGTCCGCGTCCCCGGCCGTGACCAGGTGGGGAGACAGCGCGAGCACCGCCGAGAGCAGGAGCAGGCACCTCACCTCCGCCTCCGCACCCCGTGGAGGGTGAAACCGTCGCACGAACGGCCGGGCAGCAGGCGCACCCCGCCGAGCTCGGTCTCGAGGTGGGGAACGCCGGCCGGCAGGTGGGGGGCGACCCGAACTCGCTCGAGCTCCGGCACCAGGTCGGCGACCACGTCCTCGTTCTCCTCGGGCTCGATGGAGCACGTCGCGTAGAGGAGAGCCCCCCCCGGAGCCAGCAGCTCGCACCCCGCGGCGACGAGGTCTCGCTGGCGTGCCGCCAGGTCCGAGAGCACACCGGGGGAGAGTCGCCACTTGAGCTCGGGGTGACGGCCGAGGGTCCCGGTGCCCGAGCAGGGCGCGTCCACCACCACCAGGTCCCACGAGCCCGGCCGCAACGGGGCGCGGGTCGCGTCCGCGCAGACCACGGTGGACCCTCCCCCCGCCGCGGCCACCGGCGGGCGGGCCAGGCGGGCCCGGCCCAGGCGCACCTCGAGCCCCACGGCGACGGCGAACCGCCGCAGGTGGAGGAGCAGGGCGAGCTTTCCCCCCGGGGCGGCGCAGAGGTCCGCCAACCGCGAATCCCCGCCGTCGACCAGCGCGGACGCCACGTGGGCGACCAGCTGGGACCCGGGGTCCTGGGCGTACGCCCCGAGGCCGGCGACCTCGGCCAGGAGCGCGGCGGCCCGCCCCGGCGCCGACCAGGCACCCGGACACCACGGGTGGGCCTCGAGCCGCACACTGGCCCCTTCCAGCCGGGCGCGGGAGGTCTCGGCCAGGAACCAGGCCCAGGTCTCGCGCGGCTCCTGGTTGGCGGACATCACCGCCAGCGCGGCCGCCTCGCCCAGGCGGTGGGACCAACGGCGGAACAGCCACTCCGGGTGCGACCAGCGTACGTCGGGAGACGCTGCTTCGACCTCGGGCCACCTCGCCACGGCGCGGCGCAGGACGGCGTTGACCAGCCCCGACGCCGAACCGCGGCCCACCCGCCGGGCCAGGTGGACGGCGCCGTCGGTGGCCACCGCGGCCGGCACGCCGAGCAGCACCGCCTCATAGAGCCCCAGGCGAAGCACCGCCCGGACCTCGGGGTCGAGGTCCGCGAGCGGGCGCCGGAGGTGGGGCGCGAGAACGTGGTCAAGGGCGCGCTGCCAGCGCAGCACGCCGAGCACGCGACTGCGCACGCCGGGCCCCGACCCGGAGCCGAGCATCCGGGAGGAGAACGCCCCGGCCTCGACCCGGATCAGCAGCCTCGCCGCGACCAGACGCTCACTCGAAGCGCTCACCCCGAAGGACCTGCTCGCCGATGAGAAAGGCGTCGACCGGCAGCCGGCGGCGGCCTTCCCGTTGCAGCTCGGTAATGCGGAGCGCCGACCCCCGGCCGCAACGGACGACGATGCCGTGCTCGTCCGTGCCGAGGACGCTCCCCGGCTCCTCGCTCCCCTCGGGCGCCGGCGTCACCTCCTCCAACCCGAACAGCTTCAGGCGCCCCCCGCGGAGCTTGGTGTAGAGGCCCGGCCACGGCGTGAACCCGCGCAGCCGGTTGACCAGGTTGCGAGCCGGCATCGACCAGTCCACCTTGCCGAAGCTCCGCCGCAGCATCGGGGTCACGCTGACCCCGTCCGCGGGCTGGGGCCTCGGCGCGACCGTGCCGTCCCCGAGGCCGTCGAGGGTCTTCACCACCACCTCGGCGCCGAGGTTGGCGAGCTGCCGGGCAAGGTCCTCGGAGGTCGCCCAGGGCTCGACCTGGGTCCTTTCCTGGAGCAGGATCGGGCCGGTGTCCATCCCCTCGTCGAGGAGCATGGTGGTGACACCGGTGATCCGGTCACCGCAGACCAGGGCCCACTGGATCGGCGACGGCCCACGGTGTCGCGGCAGGAGGCTCGGGTGGAGGTTGACAAACCCGTGGCGAGGCACCGCCAGCAGCTCCGGCGGCAGGAGGCGGCCGAACGCCACCACCACCCCGACCTCGACCGCCAGCTCCCCCATCCGCTCGTGAAGCTCCCCCCCTTTGAGGCTTTTGGGCTGCAGGCAGGCGAGACCGAGCTCCGCCGCCCGCTCCGCCACCGGCGGGGCGGTCATCACCTGGTGCCGACCGACCGGCTTGTCGGCCCGCGTCACCACCAGCACCACCTCGTGCCGGCTCTCCACCAGCCGCTCGAGGGTGGGCAGGGCGAACTCCGGCGTCCCGAAGAATGCGACCTTCACGGCGGGAAGTGTACACCGGACGGGGAGAAGGAACGCAGTGCGGGCTCTGCCCGCAACCCGACCGACCGGTCCGCCGAGGCGACCGAGTCCGGACGGAACGCAAAGGCGCTAAGGCGCAAAGGCGCAAGAGGGAGGCACAGAGCCCCCCGCCCATCCAGAGGCACGGAGCCGGCCGCCCGCCCATTCAACGCAGAGACGCAGAGGCGCGGAGACGCAGAGGTCGAGGCGCTGCATCGTCTCGTCCCTGCCTCGCACGTGCCCGACCCGCCCCGGCCGCGACTCGTCCCTCTGACCTTGGGTACCCGCGAACACCGAGCGGATTGCGACGTAGGATCAGTCACGGACGCGGCCCCGAGCCCCGTCCGAGACAAGACCGCCCGCCCGAGGCCAGGACCCGGCCCCTGCCATGGTGGTAGGGGTCGGGTCCGCCGGCCTGTCTGCACCCCGCTCTGGACTCCCGCACACCCGGATCCTGGACCTGGACCTCGTCCTGGTCCTCGTCCTGGACCTGGACCCGCTCCCGTCCTCAGCTCAGGGCACCACCTCGGCCCAAACCCCGGTGCTCCCCGTCCTCAACCCGTCGACAAAGAGGGCACCGGCCCATCTCCAGGCGGCGATCCGCGCCTCACCTCATGTGTCATCCCGAACGCGGACCCGAAGGGGCCGCGGAGGGATCTGCCCCAGCGGAGGAAGCGCCTTCGTTGAGGCAGATCTCTTCCCTCGCATGCGCTCGGGACAGGCCGTCGCTCCGCTCCTCGGGATGACAGACCGTGTGGGTGCTCCCCTGAGTACTTCTCGCCATGAGTACGCTGGCATTCGGTGCGTGACCGTACTCATGGCGAAGAGCACTTAGCGCCTTCGCGCCTCTGCGTTCCTCGCCCTCCCGAGACGGCGACTCAGTGCTAGAGTGACGTCCCCGGCGATGGCCGGTTGGAGGCTCCGATGACCGAACCCGCCGCGCTGCGCGCGGCTTTGGACGACATCCTGCCCCTGGTGGAGGGGCCGGTTCGCTACCTGGGGCTCGAGCGCAACGCGGTGCGCAAGCCGTGGGAGTCGGTGCGGCTGCGCATGGTGCTGGCCTTCCCCGATGTCTACGAGATCGGCATGAGCCACCTCGGCTCCCACATCCTCTACCACCTGGTCAACCGCCGCGACGACGCCCTCGCCGAGCGCTGCTACGCGCCCATGCCGGACATGGCCGCACGCCTGCGCGCTCACGGCGTTCCCCTGTACGCGCTGGAGTCGTTCCGGCCGGTGCGGGACTTCGACCTGGTGGGGATCTCGCTCCAGTCCGAGCTCAACTTCGTCAACGTGCCCTACCTCCTCGACCTGGCCGGGATCCCGCGCCGGGCCACGTCCCGTGGCGACGGCGACCCCCTGGTGATCGGCGGCGGACCGTGCACGGCGAACCCCGAGCCGGTGGCGGACTTCTTCGACGCCTTCCTGGCGGGGGACGCCGAGGTCGGGCTCGACCCCCTGCTCGACACCGTCCGCGACGCCCGCGCCGCGGGGCTCGGCCGCCTCGACCTGCTGCACCGATTGGCCTCGGTACCGGGAGTCTACGTCCCGCGGTTCTACCGCTACACCCTGCCCTCAGACGGCACGCAGGGCGGATGGGAGCGGCTCGATCCCACCGTCCCCGAGCGGGTGCGGAGGGTGTGGGCGCCCGGCCTCGACCCCTCGGACCAGCCGGCCCTGCCCCTGCTGCCCTTCGCCGAGGTGGTCCAGGACCGCCTGGCCCTCGAGGTGATGCGCGGCTGCACCAACGGGTGCCGCTTCTGCCAGGCCGGCTACTGGTACCGGCCGGTCCGGGAGCTGGATCCGGCGGCCGCGTTCGAGCGTGCCGTGACCGGGGTCGCCGCCACCGGCCACGACCAGGTCGGGCTGCTCAGCCTGTCCACCGCCGACTACTCCCAGGTGGCGCCGCTGGCCCGCGCCCTGGCCGCCGAGCTGGAGCCGGCCAGGGTCTCCATCAGCCTCCCCAGCCTGCGCGCCGACGCCTTCTCGGTGGAGCTCGCCGACGCGGTGGCGCGGGTGCGCAAGTCCGGCTTCACCTTCGCCCCCGAGACCGGCTCGGACCGCCTGCGGCGGGTGCTGAACAAGGGCTTCACCAACGCCGACATGGTGGCCGCGGCCGAGGCCGCGTTCGAGCGGGGCTGGAACCTGATCAAGGTCTACGCCATGGTCGGCCTGCCCACCGAGACCGACGACGACCTCGACGAGCTGGTGGAGCTCGGGCGGGCGCTGGCCGCCACCGGCCGCCGGCTGCGCGGCGGCCGCGCCGAGGTCAAGGTCTCGGCCGCCCCCTTCATCCCCAAGCCGTGGACCCCGTTCCAGTGGGAGCCGTTCCTCCCGGTCGAGGAGCTGAACCGCAGGATTGCCCGGCTCAAGGACTCGTTCGCCCGGGTCCGCGGCGTCCGCTTCACCTGGGCCGACCCCGAGCGCTCGGCGCTCGAGGCGCTGCTCGCCCGGGGCGACCGGAGCCTCTCCGCCACCCTCGAGCGGGCTCACGACCTGGGAGCGGTGCTCGACGGCTGGTCGGACCGCCTCGACCTCGGCGCCTGGCGGCGGGCCCTGGACGAGACGGGGGTCGACCTCGAACGGCAGCTGGGGGCCCGCGATCTTCACGGCGCGCTTCCCTGGGAGATCGTCGACGCCGGGGTCCGGCGCGGCTTCCTCCTCGCCGAGCGGCGCCGGGGCCGGGCCGGGCACGCCACACCGAACTGCGCACGGGGCGAGTGCTACCACTGCGGCCTGCCCGGCGACGGGTCCGAAATCCGCCTGGCCTCCGCCACGCTCGGGTCCCCCGCGCAGCCCCGACCCGGGGGGCGCACCCCTCCGCCCGACGTCCGCCGCCGCCACCGCTTCACGTTCACCAAGACCGGCGGCGCACGGTTTCTCTCCCACCGCCAGGTGATGGACGGCCTCGCCCGCGCCCTGCGCATCGCCCGCGTGCCCGCCCGCTTCACCGAAGGCTTCAACCCCCACCTGCGGCTGTCCATGGGCCCGGCGCTGCCGGTGGGCCACGAGGGGCAAGCCGAGCTCTTCGACCTCGACTGCTGGGCCACCGTGCGCCCCGCTCACCTCGTCGCCGCGAACCGGGCGCTGCCCGAGGGCCTCGAGCTGGTCGAGGTGCGCGAGCTCCTCCCCGGCGCGCCGTCGCTCGGCAAGATGGTGGCAGCGGCCCGCTACCTCATCGCGCCCCGGCCCGACGGGCCGTGGCCGGCGAGCCGCGACGAGCTCCCGGAGCCCGCCCGGGGCGGGGTTCTCTCCTGGCAGCGCGACGACGACGGCAACGTTGCCGTCGAGCTTGCCGTGCGGCCCGACCAGGGACCGGTGCTGGGCTTCCGCGACCTCCTCGCCAGCCTCGGCGTCCCCGACGCGGAGCGGCCCCTGCTCCGGGTGCGGCGGGAACGGCTGCGACTCGCGCCGCCCGGCTCGGGTCACCACCGGGAGGTGACGCCGTGAGCCGCTGGGTGGTGCACGCCCGCGCGTCCTTCGACGCCCGCCACGGTCTCACCCGCTACCTGGGCCGCCCCGAGGCGAGCCACTCCCACCGGTGGGAGGTGGAGCTTCGCGCCGGGGTCGACCGGCTCAACGACGACGGCTATGCCCTCGACTTCGTCGCCCTGGAGCGGATGCTGGCGGAGTGGGCCGCCCCCCTCGACGGCTCCGACCTCAACGCCGACCCGCTGATCGGCGCTCCCTCCCCCACCGCCGAGCGGGTGGCCGAGGTGCTCGCCGAGACCCTCGAACCTGAGGTGGCGCAGCTCGGGGGCACCCTGCTGTCGGTGACCGTCTGGGAAGGCCCGGACAACCGGGTCGACCTCAACCTGGCGTGACACGACCGGGTTGCAGGCCCCGGATCCCCTCGCGCAGGATCCTCACCAGGAAGCGGGCACCGTGCCGCACCACCCGCGACTTGACCGCGCCGCCGGCACGCGAGCGCTCGTGGCTCGCCACCTCGACGATCCGGTACCCCTTGCGCAGGGTGTTGGCAATCAGCTCGATCTCGATCTCGAACGCCCGCGAGGTGTACTCGAAATCGGTGAAGACATCCCGCCGGAAAACCTTGTAGCCGTTGAGGGCGTCCGACAGGTAGCGGCCGCTGACCAGGCCCAGTACGCTGGAGAGGAAGATGTTGCCCAGGGCCCGAACCGGAGTGTACTCCTCGCTGCCGCCGATGATGCGGGAGCCGATGACCAGGCCCACCCCCTCGGAGAGCGCCGCGAGAAACGCCGGCAGGTCCTCCGGACGGTGCGAGTAGTCGGCGTCCATCATCGCGAACAGACCCCCCGAGGCGGCGGCAAAACCCGCCCGCAGCGCCATGCCCTTGCCGCACCGTCCAGGGTTGGGCACCACCCTCACGCCGTGGGCGCGGGCAAGCTCGCCGGTGCCGTCGGTGGAGTGGTCGTCAACCACGATCACCTCAACGCGGTGGTCGAGGAGCGTGAGGGTCGTGGTCAGGTCGGCGAGCAGGATGGGCAGGGTGGTGGCCTCGTTGCGCGCCGGGATGACCACGCTCAGAGAGGGGTCGGCGGTCACGGTCGGCAGTGTAACCGAAACCTCCGGGTCAACCCCGGATCACCGCGTACATGGACAGGTTGAAGTTGGTCCGACCGTACCGGGCGTCGCCGAAGTGACGACCCACGAGATGGGTGAACGATTCTGCGGTGAACGGAGCGATGTGGTCGAGGTCGCGGCCGGTCACCAGACGGAAGGCCCGCTCGGCCAACAGCCAGCGGATCGAGTCGTAGGGGGGGGTGAAGACCACCCCGACGCCGCCTGGCCGCAGTACCCGTCGAACCTCAGCCATCACCCGATGCGGGTGCTCCATGTGCTCGATGACGTCCACCATCACCACCGCGTCGACCCCGCCATCCGTGAACGGGAGCCGGCGCTCCACGTCGGCCGCCGCCACGGCGAGGCCCCGGTGACGGCACAACCCGAGCAGCGTCAGGTCATGGTCGAGGCACACCACCCCCCCCACCCCATGGCGGCTCAGCGCCGCCGGGATGCCCCCACCCCCGGCGCCGAGGTCGAGGACCGTCGCGCCGGGCCCGAGTGGGGCGAGTGCCCGCCGGATCACCCGGACCTTGGCCCGGTCGATCCAGCGGAACAGCACGGTGTTGGCGGGGGAGCGGTAGTAGTCGTCGAAGCGGGGCCGCCCGCGGTCAGATTCGCCGGGCCTCGAGTCGTCGGAACCCACGGTCGTGATGGTAGCATCGCCCCGGCATGACGACCGGCCCTTCTCGCCTTTCACTGCTCGCCGCCCTGGCCCTCGTCGCGGCAACGGCAGTGCTCGCGCCGGAGCTCAGTCACCTGGCGCCCCTCGGCGGCCTGCTCACCGTCGCCCTCGGCCTGCTCTGGCTGCTGGTCTTCACCGCCGCATGCGCCGGGCTGGGGTGGCCCGTGCTGCGAAGCCTCGCGGGGTCGCGCGCGACCTCCACGGAGGATTGGGTGGTGGCACTGGCAGCCGGGGCCGGCGTGCTCACGGCCGCGGCGTGGGTCTGGTCCCTGCTCGGCCTCCTCCGTCCCCTCCCACTGACCGTCACGCTGGTGGCCGCCGCCGCGCTCGGCGCGATCCCCCTGGGCCGGGAGCGCGCCCGGTTCCTCCACGCCGTTCGGGCCCCGACCCCC
>Ga0068714_10001881_pt1 | contig 28665 bp, 25 predicted proteins | sample MTBNYHSulfiMetaG_FD_62988 | JGI IMG/M metagenome (GOLD analysis project Ga0068714, IMG submission 62988) | Enrichment culture microbial communities from rom New York Harbor, USA that are MTBE-degrading - MTBE-NYH (New York Harbor Sulfidogenic)... | ecosystem: Environmental > Aquatic > Marine >...
CCGGGAGCAAGGCGGAGGGTCGCCGCGGTTCGTGCCCCGGCCACGACCTGGTTCTCCCGGGTGCTGGTGAAGGTCGTGCCCTCCGCGATCTCGAATCCGCCAAGCACCGAAGGGAATGCCTCGAGGAACTCGAGGGACGGCGTCGTGACGCGCAGGAATCCGCTCGCCGTCTCGGCCTGCACCGGCTGGATTTGGGTTCCCAGGGTCCCGGCCTCGACGAGTTGCGGCACTTGTTCGAGCAGAAGCTGCGCATCAAGGCTCGATCCGGAGAGTGATTGGACGAGGGATTCTCGCAGCGGCGCTGCCGGGGCGGCGCCCTCCGCGGGATCGGAGGAGGTTCCGGCGAGCTGTTCCGGCGAGAACAGGCGTCCGGCCGTCTCGGAGGTCCCCTCTGCCGCCGCCTGTCCGGACCGAAGCCCGCCAGGCATCCTCCCCGCGATCCCCCCGGAGACTCGTTCGAGAACGCGGTTCGCGCCCAGGGGCGCGATCAGGATGATGTCGTAGCCGATGTCTTCGAACTGCTGCAGCACGGCTTCTTGCACGCCGGTTCCGATCGACAAGAGGGCGACGACGGCGGTCACCCCGACGAGGACGCCGAGAATCGTCAGCCAGGATCGCGTACGGCGGCTGCGGATGTTCTTCAGGGCCAGACGGAGCAGGTTCACGGTCATCGCGCCACCTCCTGGGTTTGGCGCGATTCGACCATTCCATCGCGCAAGAACACCAATTCGTCCGCCATCTCGGCGATCTCCGGGTTGTGCGTCACGACGAGGACGGTCTTCTCCCGTTTCGTGAGTCCGCGCAGGAGACCGAGGACCAGCTCCCCGGTCGATGTGTCGAGGTTCCCCGTCGGCTCGTCGGCGAGGATCATCGAGGGATCGTTGACCAGCGCTCTCGCGATGGCGACCCGCTGTTGCTCCCCTCCCGAGAGCTTCGACGGCCGGTGGGTCGTCCGGTCCACGAGCCCGACGGTTCGCAGGGCCTCGAGGCCCCGCTGCTGCGACGTCCTGCCCGGCACCCCCCGCAACAGGAGCGGGAGGGCCACGTTCTCCAGCGCGGTGAGGTTCGACACGAGGTTGTACTTCTGGAAGACGAACCCGACCTGCGCGCTGCGGAAGTCGGCCCGCTCCCGCGACGACAGGGCGGCGAGGTCCAGCCCGCCGTGCTCCACTCGGCCGGCGGTCGGCAGATCGAGGCAGCCGGCGAGGTGCATCAGCGTCGACTTGCCCGAGCCGGACGGTCCCATGATCACGACGAACCGGGTCGACGGGATCGTAAGGCTGACCCCTTGCAGGGCGTGGACCCGGGTCTCTCCCACGGCGTACGTCTTGTGCACGTCCTTGAATTCGAGCACGGCGCCTCCCTAGGGTTCGTAGATGAACTCGATCAACTCGATCGTGCTGAAGCTCCGCATCCGAGGTTGCGTTTCCTCTTCCTCCGTCGGCTGCCCGGCGCTGTACTCGAGCGAGAGGTACGGGAAGAGCGGAAGAAGGGTGCGGATTGTCAGGTCTGTCGGCATCGCGAGCCGCACGACCACGTTGGAGAAGTCGGCGTGCGTGAACGTGGCGAAGACGACCTCGACGCCGGCGATCGTCCCGGCTTCACCCGCCGCGAGGAAGCCGCCGTCGGGAAGGATGTAGTCCCGATTCGGTTCGAGCGCCTCCAGCTCCAGCGCCGAGAGCGGTGAGAGGTCGACCGTCCCCCCGGTGCTGGTCGGGATGCGAAACCCGAGCCCGCGAAGCCCGATCCCGAAGAAGGAGATGTTGACCATTCCGTCCGGCACCAGGTCCGAGCTCGACGACTCGACCCGGTACATCCCGTCTCCTTGCGGGATGATCTCCGTGGTCGTGATCGAGTGCCCCTCGACCCCCTCCCGCGTCACCTTGTAGCTGTACTTGAGATGACCGCCGGGGTAGGTGGCTCCTCCGAACAGATCGACCTCCGGCGGGCGGTCGACCTGCGGGGCGCCTTGCCCATCCTGCGCCACGGCCCCCCACGTGAGAACGCCGAGAACGCTCAGCAACGCCGCGGCACATCGCATTCCTCGATCCATGTGGTCCCTCCCTGCCCTTTCGATGCCCTGAGCTTGCGCTTCGATTCTGAACCCGGTCGGTCAGGGATGTGGCGGGAATGTGTGGAGGCGGGCTACCTTGCCGAGGGGCGTGCAAACGGGGGACAATCCCACGAGGTGAGAGACGTGGGAGAGATGCGAAATGCGATGCGCGACGCGAAACGGGCGATGGGAGAGCTGGGTCGCCAGGTCCCCGACGAGATGAAGTGCTTCACCCAGTTCATGGGCACGGTCCTTCGGCCCGGAAAGCTCGATCTCAAGACCAAGGAGCTGATCGCGCTCGGAATGGGGCTTACGGCTCGCTGCAAGTACTGCATCGGGATCCACACCGAGAAGGCGTTGCAGGCGGGCGCGACCCCCGAGGAGCTGTGGGAAGTGGCGACCGTCGCGGTGATGATGGGCGGAGGGCCGGCGCTCACCTACGTCGCCGAGCTCCAGAAGGCGCTCGACGAGACCGTCGGGAAGCAAGGGTCGACGACCCCTTAGCAGGTGTCGGCCGATTGCCGTCCGCGCCGCTGGATGGATCGGATGGGCAGTCCGCAGGAGAGGAGTGGGGCCGTCCCGCACCGCGGGGGCCTGGGTCGATGGAGCAGAATCTGGAAGCGCATGCGGATCAGGAGAACGTGCTGCGCGAAGCCTATCCGAACGTGTTCGTCCCGCTCGAGGAAGCGTTTTCCGCCATCCACCGCGGGGACCGGATCTTCATCGGAACGGGCTGCGGCCAGCCGCAGTACCTGCTCGACGAGCTGGTCCGCTACACCGAGAGACATCCCAAGGCGTTCTTCGACGCGGAGCTCCTGCACGTTTGGAACCTCGGCGTCGCGCCGTACCTCAAGGAGGAGCTGACCCGCAACTTCCGGCTGAACTCGTTCTTCATCGGTCAGAGCACCCGCGCGGCGGTGAACGCGGGGATGGCGGACTACACGGCGATCTTTCTCTCCCAGGTTCCCGACCTGCTGCACCGGCGGGTGATCCCGATCGACGTCGCCTTGGTGCAGACGTCCCTGCCCGATGAGCATGGTTTCGTGAGCCTCGGGATCAGCGTCGACATCGTCCGGGCCGCGGTCGATCAGGCGCGGACGGTCATTTGCCAGATGAATGTCCGCATGCCGCGGACTCACGGGGACAGCTTCCTTCACCTGGGCGACGTCGACTACGCCGTCCGCCACGACGAGCCGCTCCTCGAGTACGCGGCCGACGTCCCGGACGAGGTGGCCGACCGCATCGGAGGGTACGTCGCCCGCTTGGTCGAGGACGGGGCGACGATCCAGGTCGGGTACGGACGGATCCCGAACGCGATCCTCTCGCACCTTGGAGCCAAGAAGCATCTCGGCGTGCACACCGAGCTCTTGAGCGACGGGATTGTCGAGCTGATGCGCAGCGGGGTCGTCGACAACCGGCGCAAGTCGGTCGATCGGCACAAGACCGTCGCATCGTTCTCGATGGGAAAGCAGGCGACATACGAGTACCTGAGCGACAACCCGGCGATCGAGTTTCGCGGGGTCGACTACACGAACCACCCCGCGGTCATCGCCCGGATCGAGAAGATGACGGCGATCAACACCGCCCTGGCGATCGACCTGACGGGTCAGGCGACCGCCGAGTCGCTCGGGGGGACCTTCTACAGCGGCATCGGCGGACAGGCTGACTTCATGCGGGGCGCGGTCCTCGCCCCGGAAGGGAAGTCGATCCTGGTGCTCGAGTCGACCGCGCGCCACGGCGAGGTGTCGCGGATCGTCCCGGCGCTGGAGGAAGGGGTCGGTGTGACCCTCACGCGCGGGGACGTCCACTACGTCGTCACCGAGTACGGGATCGCGTACCTGCACGGGAAGAACATGCGCGAGCGCGCAATGGAGCTGATCGCGGTCGCGCACCCCAAGTTCCGTGCGTCGCTGTTGTGCGAGGCGAAGAAGCGAAGCCTGGTCTACCAGGATCAGGCCTACGTACAGGGAAAGCGGGGCGAATACCCCGAAAGGCTGGAGACGCACCGGACGACGCGCGCCGGCCTGGAGGTGTTCCTGCGTCCGGTCAGGATCAGCGACGAACCGGCGCTGAAGGAGTTCTTCTACTCCCTCTCCGACCAGTCGATCTACCGGCGGTTCCTCTCCGCGCGGAAGGACATGCCGCACGAGCGGCTGCAGGAGTTCGTGGTGATCGACTACACCGCGGAGATGGTGATCCTCGCGATTATCGAAGAGGAGGAGCGCGAGACGGTCGTCGGCGTCGGTCAGTACGGGATCGATGCCGAGACGCACGCCGCGGAGGTCGCGCTGGTGGTTCGGGATGACATGCAGAACCGGGGGATCGGGACGGAGATCCTCGAGTACCTGACGGTTCTTGCGAAGCGTGAGGGGTTGCTCGGTTTCACCGCGCAGGTGCTGGCCGAGAACGAGGCGATGATGCACCTGTTCGAGCGGTCCGGGTTTACGATCGAGAAACGGCGGGACGCCGGTGTCTACGAACTGAGGATGCTGTTCCACTAGGAGAGCGAAGTCGAAAGATGGAGATGAAGCTGTTGTTCGAGCCGCGTGCCGTCGCTGTGATCGGCGCGTCGGCAAGTCCGGAGAAGATCGGATTCCGGATCGTGGAGAACATCCTTCGATCCGGGTATCGCGGCTGCGTGTTCCCGATCAACCCTCGCGGGGGGGAGATCCTCAAACTCCCTGCGTACGCCGATCTGGCCGACATCGAGGAGGAGATTGACGTCGCAGTGATCGCGATCCCCGCCGAGCGGGTTCTGAGCGCCGTGGCGGCGTGCGGAGCGAAGGGCGTGAAGCACTTGGTGATCATCACGTCCGGCTTCTCCGAGGTCGGGGATCTCGAGACGGAGCGACGGATCGTCCAGTCTGCGCGGGAGCACGGGATGCGGATCCTCGGGCCGAACATCTTCGGCATCTACTCCGCAGCGAGTTCGCTCGACGCGACCTTCGGGCCCGGTGGAATCGCGCCCGGGCCGGTCGCGATCATCACCCAGAGCGGGGCGCTCGGGATCGCGATGATCGGCAAGACGGCGACCGAGTCGGTTGGCCTTTCGGCGCTCGTCTCCGTAGGCAACAAGGCGGACATCGATGAGGCGGACCTGCTCGAGTACCTTGCCGACGACGAGCGGACGCGGGCCATCCTGATGTACATCGAGGGGGTCAAGAACGGGGACCGGCTCGCGAGAACCCTCTCCGAGGTGACGCGCCGCAAGCCGGTTGTGGTGATCAAGTCGGGCCGGTCGAAGCGTGGCTCGATGGCCGCGGCGTCGCACACCGGCTCGCTTGCGGGAGCGGACGAGGTCTTCGACAGCGTGATGCGGCAGTGCGGTGTCTTGCGCGCGGAGTCCGTCCAGGAAGCGTTCACGTGGGTGCGGTACCTGGCGACCTCGCCCCGGCCGCCCGGCGAGGAGGCGGTGATCGTGACCAATGGGGGAGGGATCGGCGTCATGGCGACCGATGCGTGCGAGAAGCACGGCGTCCGGCTGTACGACGACCAGCCGGTCCTGGCGGAGGCCTTCTCCGACGTCATGCCCGACTTCGGCTCCTCGAAGAACCCCGTCGATCTGACCGGTCAGGCCAAGGCGGAGGACTACGGGAAAGCGCTCACCGCCGTCCTGAAAGAGGACCGGATGCACGCCGCCCTGGCGCTCTACTGCGAGACGGCGCTGTTCGACACCGAGCGGTTCGCGGGGTTGTTGCGCGAGATCTACGCGAGCTACCGGGATCGCAAGCCGATCGTCTTCTCTCTGTTCGGAGGCGAGCGGATCGAATCGGCGATTCGCGATCTGCGTGGCGAGGGGATCCCGGTGTTCGGCGACGTCTACGAGGCGGTCTCGTCGCTCGGCGCGTTGTACCGCGCGGCGCGGCGGGAGCAGGAGGGCCCGGATGCGGCGGTGGCGTTGAACCTGCCGATCGACGAGATCCACCGGGTCCTCGCCGGGGCGCGGGCCGCCGGTCGGACGTTCCTCCTCGCCCCGGAGGCGGCGCAGGTCGCGGCGCATCTAGGCCTCGGGATGCCAAGATCGGTCCTCGCCCGAAGCCTCGACGAGGCGGTGCGCGCGGCGGCGGATATCGGGTACCCCGTCGTGATGAAGGTCGTGTCGAAGGACATCGTCCATAAGAGCGATGCGGGCGGGGTCGCGCTCGACTTGGAGAGCGAGGCCGAGGTGATCGACGCCTACCAGGCGATTCGAAGGAGCTGCCTCGCTCATGTGCCGGACGCGGTCATCGACGGGATCGAGGTCGTCGAGATGGTCTGCCCGGGGGTGGAGACGATCGTCGGCGCGAGGCAGGATCCGTCGTTCGGGCCGGTCGTGATGTTCGGGCTCGGTGGCGTGTACGTCGAGGTAATGAAGGACGTCGCGTTCCGCGCTGCTCCCGTCGGGCGGGCGACGGCGCGCGCGATGGTCTCCGACCTCCGCTCGTACCCGATCCTGCTTGGCGTGCGGGGCGAGAAGCGAAAGGACATCGACGCCGTGGCCGACGTCGTGGTCAAGCTGAGCCATCTGATCGATCGTTGCCGGGAGATCGCGGACATCGAGGTCAACCCGCTGGTGGTGTATGCCCACGGCGAAGGGACGCGAGCGGTCGATCTGAGGATACTGATCAAGCAGCCCAAGGGGGTGAGCTGACGTGAAGTCGCTGATTGTGGCGTCGACCCGCGAGGACGCGGGGAAGACGAGTCTCATCATCGGGCTGGCGAAGGCCCTGAAGAAGCGGTTCGGGTACGCGAAGCCGCTCGGCGACCGGTTCCTCTACCGCAAGAAGCGCCTCTGGGACTACGACGCGGCATTGCTCACCCGCGTGTTTGAGCTGGACGAGGAGCCCGAGTCGATCAGCATTGGGTTCGACCACTCCAAGCTTCGGTACATGTATGACCGCAGCTCGGTGATCGACGCGTTGAACGCGATGGTGAACCAGATCGGGCGGGGCCGCGACGCGGTGTTCATCGAATGCGGCAAGGACCTCTCCTACGGGGCCTCCGTTCATCTCGACCCGCTGTCCATCTCGCAGGAGACCGGGGCGCCGGTTCTGATCGTCGCCTCCGGCGGGGAACACGAGATCGCTGATGACTTGGCATTTCTGAAGGGGTTCATCTCGAGCGACGAGGCGACGATCGCCGGGGTGATCGTCAACCGGGTGACCCAGCTCGACGACTTCCGAGAGACGCATCTCCCGGAGATCGAGCGGATGGGCGTCACCGTGTTCGGCACCCTGCCGTATGCGGCCGACCTTGCGACGCTTTCCGTCTCGACCGTCGCGGACAAGCTGTTCGCGCGGGTGATCGCGGGCGAGAGCGGCCTGCACAAGCAGATCCAGACGGTCGTCGTCGGGGCGATGTCGGTCAACGCTGCGATGCGAGAGCCGCGGATCGCGTCCCCGGACAAACTCGTCATCTCGAGCGGCGATCGAAGCGACATGATCCTCGCCGTCCTCGAGGCGGGCGGGACGTCGGCCGTCGTCCTGACGAACAACATCGTCCCCCCGTCGTCCGTCGTCGCGAAGGCGAGCGATCTGGGCGTCCCTCTCCTGCTCGTTCCGAAGGACACGTACGAGACCGCGCTGCAGATCGAGAAGATCCACCCGCTCCTCACCGCCGACGACGCGACCAAGATCGCGAAGCTGGCGACGATGGTCGAGCAGCACGTCGACCTCGAGAGGATCGGATCCCTCTACGAATGAAGCCGGATTTGGATGGCGACGGGGCCCGCCACATGCGAGGCGAGGCGTTCCGGCGATACGCCCACGAACTCGTCGATTGGATCATCGACTATCAAGAGCGGCGGGTCGAGGAGCTTCCGGTCCTCTCGCAGGTCGAGCCGGGCTCGATCCGCGCGAAGCTTCCGCCGGATCCGCCGGAGCTCGGCGAGACGTTCGAGGCGATGCTTCGCGACGTGGAGGGGATCATCCTCCCGGGGATCACCCATTGGCAGTCGCCGAATTTCTTCGGGTTCTTCCCGGCGAACACGTCGTATCCCGCGATCCTCGGCGAGCTTCTCTCATCCGGCCTCGGCGTGCAGGGGATGCTCTGGGCGACGAGCCCCGCGTGCACCGAGCTGGAGACCCATGTCCTCGACTGGCTCGTCGGGATGCTCGGCCTCCCGGACGCGTTCCGTTCGGCCGGCCCCGGCGGCGGTGTGATCCAGGACAGCGCGTCCAGCGCTGCCCTCTGCGCGATCGTCGCGGCGCGGGAACGGGCGACCGGGTTCGCCTCGAACGAGCGCGGCCTTGCGCGACCGCTCGCGGCGTACGCCTCGACCGAGGCGCACTCGTCGATCGTCAAGGGAATCGGCATCGCGGGGATCGGGAGGGAGAACCTCCGCCTCATCGGCACGGACGCGGAGTTCGCGATGCGGCCGGACCTCCTCGAGCAAGAGATCCGGCGGGATCGCGACGAGGGGCTTGTCCCGTTCTTTGCCTGTGCGACGGTGGGGACGACGTCGTCGCACGGGGTCGATCCCGTCGCCGAGATCGGAGCGATCTGCCGGCGGCAAGGGATTTGGCTGCACGTCGACGCGGCGATGGCCGGGACCGCGGCTGTCTGCCCGGAGTTCCGCCTGCTCCAGCGCGGGCTGGAAGCGGCCGACAGCTACTGCTTCAACCCGCACAAGTGGATGTTCACCAACTTCGACTGCGATTGCTTCTACGTCGCGGACCGCAGCGCGCTCATTCGCGCCTTGAGCGTCCTGCCCGAGTACCTGAGGAACCGTGCGACAGAGTCGGGGGCGGTGATCGACTACCGCGATTGGCAGATTTCGCTCGGCCGGCGCTTCCGCGCGCTCAAGCTCTGGTTCGTCCTTCGTCACTACGGTGTCGAGGGGCTGCGCCACCACGTGCGGCGGCACGTCGACCTGGCGCAGCGGTTCCGCGCCTGGGTCGCGGCCGATGACCGATTCGAGCTCGCCGCGCCGACGCCGCTCAACCTCGTCTGCTTCCGACACCGCGGCGGAGACGAGGCGAATCGGGAGCTGCTCGATCGCCTCAACCGAAGCGGCACGCTCTACCTGTCCCACGCCGTTCTCGACGGGGCGTTCACGCTGCGCCTGTGCGTCGGGCAGACTCGGACCGAGGAACGACACGTTGCCGTCGCGTGGCGGCGGATCCGCGAAGCGGCCGACGGCCTCCTTGACGAGCGCGGCGTGTGAGGCCGCGCGGCAGCGGGCATCAGGCGACGCGCTGCTTGCGTTGGGCGACGACCTCCTCGGCGATGACGTACGGCACGGCCTGGTAGTGTTCGAACTGCATCGTGAACGTCCCCCGCCCGCTTGTCAGGCTCCGCAGCTCGGAGGCGTACCCGAACATCTCAGCCATCGGGACCCGGGCGTGGAGGATGGCTTGGTTGGCCTTCGTCTCCATCGCAAGGATCCGGCCGCGCTTGCTGCAAAGGCTGCCGGTGATCGCCCCCGTGTGCTCCTCGGGTGCGCTCACCTCGACCGCCATCACCGGCTCGAGAAGCTCGAGGCCGGCCTGGAGACAGGCCTCGCGGAATCCCATCCTACCGCATGTGCGGAACGCCTGTTCGGACGAGTCGACCTCGTGCATCGACCCGTCGGTGATCGTGACCTTGAGGTCGACCATCGGGAACCCCGCGTACGGGCCTTCGACCATCTCCCCGACGATTCCCCGCTCGATCGCCGTGAGGAACTCGCGGGTGATCTTGCCGCCGGTGATCGTGTCCTCGAATTGGAAGCCCGTTCCGGGATCGGTTGGCTCGACGAGGAAGACAGCGTGCGCGTATTGGCCTCGCCCGCCGGTCTGCTTGACATGGCGGTGCTCGTGTTCGACCACGTTGAGGATCGTCTCCCGATACGCCACTTGAGGGCGGTCAGCCTTCACCTCGACGCCGAACTCCCGTTTCAGCCGGTCGAGGATGATCTCGAGGTGCAGCTCGCCCATTCCGGAGATGACGACCTCGCCCGTCTCGGCGTCCGACCGGACGACGAACGTCGGATCCTCCTCGGCGAGCCGGTGTAGGGCCGACGAGAGCTTGTCGCGATCATCTCTCGACGCCGGGGCGACGGCAACGCCGATGACCGGCGCCGGGAACTCGATCGACTCGAGGCGGATCGGGTGCTCTCGGCTGCAGATCGTGTCGCCCGTATGCGTTTCGGCGAGCCCGACGACCGCTCCGACCTGCCCCGCCCGGAGCTCTTCCACCGCCTCGCGGTCGTTGGCGTGCATCTCGAACAGCCGGCCGATTCGCTGCATCTTGCCCCGGTTGGAGTTCAGAACCTGCGCCCCTGTCTGCAGGACGCCGGAATAGACCCGGACGTACGTCAGTTTCCCCATGTGTTTGTCAGCCTGGACCTTGAATGCAAGCGCCGCCAGCGGGGCGTCGTCGCGGGGGCGGCGAATCAGTTCCTTGTTCGATTCCATGCATGCGCCGATCGTAGGAGGCAGGTCGGCGGGGGATGGAAGGTAGTCGACGATCGCATCAAGCAGGCGGCGAACCCCTCGGTTCCGGTACGCGGCACCGCAGAGGACGGGGATGAACCGGCCGTCGATCGTCGCCCTGCGGATCGCGCGGACGACGTCTTCCGCCTCGGGGGCTTGCCCCTCGATGAACAGCTCCATCAGCCGGTCGTCCTGTTCGCTGATCCGCTCGATCATCCGCCCCTCGGCGGCGCGCGCCGCGTCGAGGAGGTCCGCAGGGATCTCCTCGATGCGCATGGTCGCCCCCTGGGGGGCCTCATCGTAGTAGACCGCCTTCATGCGGACGAGATCGATGATGCCGCGGAAGGTCCCTTCGACGCCGATCGGGATGACCACCGGCACGGCGTTGGCGCCCAGTTCCTGGCGGATCTCCTCCACGACCCGCTCGAAATCGGCGCCGGCACGATCCATCTTGTTGACGAACGCGATTCTCGGTACGCCGTACTTGTCCGCCTGACGCCAGACGGTCTCCGCCTGGGGTTGTACGCCGCCGACGGCGCAGAAGAGCGCGACCGTCCCGTCGAGGACGCGCAGTGAGCGCTCAACCTCCGCGGTGAAATCGACATGACCGGGCGTGTCAATCAGGTTGATCCGATGGTCGCGCCAGTATGCAGTGGTCGCGGCCGACGTGATCGTGATTCCTCGCTCCCTCTCTTGGACCATCCAATCCATCGCCGCTTCACCGGCGTCGACCTCGCCAATCCTGTGGCGCTTTCCGGTGAAAAAGAGGATGCGTTCGGTCACCGTCGTCTTCCCGGCGTCGATGTGGGCCATGATGCCCACGTTTCGTATTCGCTCCATAGGGGTTGCCTGGTTCATGGTGGCTCCTTCGCACAGCCCACCCAGTGGACACGAAAGCGGCTCCGAAACGCAAGCCAGAACCGACGTGACCCCTTGGGTTTGACAGCGGACTGCTGCAACACAGACGTGCGGACTCAACCAGAAAGAGTACGGAACGAGCGGGGCGTTGTCAATTCACCGGCCGAGATCCGGGTGCTCCTTCCCCGATTCTCGGATGGTGCGAGCGAATGGGATTCTGGATACATGCGGACCCGATGCCCCCCTGTCAAGGTAAAACGAAGAGGCCGAGGACCTCCTCGGATGGCGGATGGGAGACCCGGCTACGGTCGGGTGCGTCTATTACGGATGGCTTGGGTCTTGCGCCTCTTCTGAGGCTCTCTGTCCGTCTCCTCTTTCGCGGAAAGGGAAGGCCTGTGGGCGGGGCGAGAACGGGCGACGCGGCCTCTCCCGTGATCCCCCCAGGAAGAAGACCCGCGGGCGGCCGCCTCCGATAGCGGGATCCGAAAGCGCTCGCTATGGCATCGGCACCGGGCCGGACGTGCCCCAGGCGGGATGGAAATCCCATCCCGGCTGACTCGTCAGCCGCGTCTGGAACGAGCCGTCGGCGTTCATGCGGTAGATTTCCAGGTTGCCGTCTCGATAGCTCTCGAACGCGATCTGCGATCCATCCGGGGACCAACTCGGGCAGCCGTCCCATTCGATCGATGTCGTCAACCGCATCTGGGAGGAGCCGTCGGCGTTCATGCGATAGATCTCGCTGTTGCCGTCGCGGTCGCTGTGGAAGGTGATCCGTGTCCCCCTTGGCGACCAGGTTGGGAACATGTCCGGCTCGGGGTGGTTCGTCAGCCGGGTCTGGCCGCTGCCGTCCTCGTTCATCGTGTAGATCTCGGCGTTCCCATCCCGGTACGACTGGAAGAGGATCTTGTCCCCGTCCGGCGACCACGTCGGATACAGGTCGTCCTCGGGGCTCCAGGAAAGGCGGACCGGATGTGACCCGTCGGCGTGCATCGAGTAGATCTCGATGCCGAATCCGTCGGGGAGGATGCCGAGCGGGACGACGGGAGTGTCATCGCGATCCGTCTGGAACGAGATCCTCGTCCCATCCGGCGACCAGGAAGGGTAGGCGTCCCGCCCCGGGTCGTTCGTGAGGTTGCTCTGCCCCGTGCCGTCGGCGTTCATCACGAAGATCTCGGTGTTGTAGGTCATGATGATCTTCGGGCTTGTATCGAGTGGGCCCAGGCCGCTCTCGCGGTCGGTCACGAACGCGATCTTGTCCCCGCGGGGGGACCAGACCGGATAGGAGTCGGTGCTCGGGTGGTTCGTCAGGTTGGCGAGGCCTGACCCGTCGGCGTTCATCGCGTAGATCTCCGAGTTGCCGTCACGAGAGGAGACGAATGCGATCCGCATTCCATCAGGCGACCAGATGGGACTGGAGTCGTTTCCGGCGTGGTTCGTCAGGTTGATCGGCTGGGAGCCGTCAGGGTTCATCACGTAAATTTCGTTGTTCCCATCTCGATTCGACTCGAACAGGACCCCGCGCACGACGGTGAACTGCCCTGCTCCGAGCAGCACCCCTGCGCGGCCAAGCTCGACCGTCACGAGCCGCCATCCCGCGGGTGTGGCGAGAAGCGGGATGCGAACGACGACGTTTGTCTCGCTCCAGGCGACGATCGGCGCTGCGACCCCGGCGAAGGAGACGACAGCCCCCGCCGGTGTCGCCCCGAATCCTGTGCCGACGATGGTGATCTGTGTGGCGACGGCCCCGGCCAGCGGCGCGAAGCCGACCGGCGGAACCGCCGGAGGGAACAACCAGTCACAGCCGAACAGGCTGATCAGCGCGATCAGCGCGATCGCAGCGATGCCCCCCCTGGTCTTCATCGTGCACCTCCTCGATCTTGATCTGCCGTTGTCCCGATTCGACCCCAACACGGGCGCGCCTGTCAAGCGAGCGGTGCCTTCGGCGCGCGCCGCTGCCTTGGCGGCTCCGGACACATGCTGGGCCATCGCCGGAACATGAGACGATGGGAGGTCCTTGCGCCCGCTGCCGGCGCGCATACCATCCGAGGGGGAGGGTCGATGGCTCGGACGAGGCCCGTGTGGAGTGGGGCGCTCTTGCGCGATGTGACCAGGCTTGCGGCGGTGCTCGTCGCGGTGGCGACCCTGTTGGCTTCGCTGTCTTGGATCTCCTCCGGGAAGGCGGTCGGCCAGGCAGGCGACTTGAAGACGGCCGCGCTCGGGTTCATGATGCTCCGTCTCGAGGCGGCGACACAGGCGTCGACCGCGCTCGTGCAAGCCCAAACCTACCTCACGCAGGCGGGGGTGTACTTCGCGCAGGCGGACTCCTCCGACGACGTTGACCTGGCCTCCCATCTCAACGGTCTGGGGAACCAGTCGATTGAGCTGTCCCAATTCCAGACGGAGCTTGCTCAAGACGCGGACCGGAAAGCAGCGAGCTACTACGAGGCAACCGAGGTTGCCCTCGAGCGGGCGAGCCACGCCGGGCGAACGGCCGATCTTCGATCGACCGCGGCGCTCGTCTTGAACGTCTCGGCGACGGTCGCGTCGATGATCGTTCTGGTCAGGAAGCAGGCCCTTCTCTTCCTGTTCGCGCCGGTCTTCCTCGTCGGGGCCGGCTACCTTGTGGCATCGCTCTTCTAGGGCGGATCGCTCGGCCAAGGAGGCCGGATGCTGGGATGGAAGGAGCGTCGACGCCGGGGCCTGCGCGGGAGGGAGTTCCCTGCTTCCTGGCGGTCGGTCCTCGAACGGGAGGTTCCGCTCTACCGGCGCCTCCCCCCGGAGGACCGGCTCGAACTGCATGGGCACGTCCGGATCCTCCTCGAGGAGAAACGGTTCGAAGGGGCGGCGCGGCTTGCGGTCAGCGACCGGATGCGGCTGATCGTCGCAGCTCAGGCGGCCGTTCTCCTCCTCCACCGGAGAACCGACTACTTCCCGCGGCTCGCGAGCGTCCTCCTGTACCCGAGCGAATACGCGGTGTCGGAGGAGATCGAGGCCGACGACGGGCTCGTGGACGAGATCGACGAGTCGCGGGTCGGCGAATCGTGGCAGACGGGGGCGCTGGTCCTCTCTTGGGAGGACGTCGAGCGCGACCTGACGAGCGATCTGCAGAACGTCGTCTTGCACGAGTTTGCCCACCAGTTGGACGCCGAGAGCGCCGAGACGAACGGGGCGCCGATTCTCGCCGATCGCGATCTCGCCCGCCGTTGGGCGGCGGCGATGGCGGAAGCGTTCGAACGGCTCGGCGAGGCGGTCGACCGGGGCGAAGAGACCCTTCTCGATCCGTACGGCGCCGAGGACCCGGCCGAGTTCTTCGCCGTGGCGATCGAGGCGTTCTTCCTCTTCCCGGCCGCGCTGGAGGATGAAGAGCCCGAGGTCTACGCGGTCCTTCGCGACCACTTCCGTCAGGATCCGGCGCGGTGGTGAGCCGATGCGGTTCACCGCCGGTCGGGCATTCGCTGCGCGCCCTCGGCATGCTGTACCCTTTGCGAGCCGTTCGGGACGGCTTCCGTAGGGACGTAGACGGGGATGGGCGGACAGGAGGAGGGCCGGATGGGCACGGATGACGGGGGGGTTGTCCTCGTCGTCGGCGCCTCGTCGGGGATCGGCCGCGCCTGCGCGGTGCATCTGGTTGAGCGTGGGTACGCCGTCTTCGGGACGACGCGCCGCGCGCCGGCGGAGGTTCGCGTCAGTCTGCAGGCGGAGTGCGCGTCGGCCGATCTTCTTGACGTCGTGGCGATGGATGTCGACTTGGACGAGTCCGTGGCCGCCGCGGTCGATGACGTCGTCGCGCGCGCCGGGCGGATCGACGCAGTCGTCAACTGCGCCGGGTTCGGGATCGGCGGGGCGATCGAAGAGACCGGGATCGATGAGGCGAAGGCGATCTTCGAGACGAACTTCTTCGGGGCGTTGCGCGTCGCTCGGGCCGTCCTTCCGATCATGAGGACGCAGGGCTCCGGGACGATCATCCACGTCTCGTCGATCGGGGGGCGGATCGCGCTGCCGTTCCAGGGGCTCTACAGCGCGACGAAGTTTGCCGTCGAGGGGCTGACCGAGTCGCTGCGGATGGAGGTACGCCGGTTCGGGATCCGTGTCGTGCTCATCGAGCCGGGGGACTTCTCGACCGGGTTCACCGACCGCCGGCGGTCGGTCCGCGTCGCGGGAAGCCCCGCGTCGCCGTACGCCGAGACCTACCGGGCCGCCCTGTCGGTGGTGGAGAAGGACGAACGCGGCGGCGCCGCTCCGGAGCGAATCGGGCCGCTGGTGGCGAAGATCCTCGAAGCGCGTTCGCCCAGGCTGCGTCACACCGTCGGGCCTGCGTTCCAACGGATCGCGGTCCGTCTGAAGGGCGCCCTGCCGTCCGGCTGGTTCGAACGCGCCCTGCGCTGGTACTACCGTGTTGGGTAGGGTGGCCGGGCCACGAGAGGGGAGGGAGGCATGGTGGACCTGTTCGAGAAGTGCCGGGAGTTCCTGGAGGACCCGGCTGCGGCGCAGCGCATGGGCTACCCGACCAACGCCCGGGCGCTGCAGGAGATGAGGCTCTACCCGTACTTCATCCCGCTCGATCAAACGGAGGGCACGGAGGTCACCGTTGCGGGAAAGCGGCTTGTCATGCTCGGGTCGAACAACTACCTCGGGCTGACGACGCATCCAGAGGTGCAAGAGGCGGCCCGTGCGGCGATCACCGAGTTCGGCACGAGCTGCACCGGGTCACGCTTTCTCAACGGCACGCTCGCTCTCCACGGCGAGCTCGAGCGACGCCTTGCGAACTATCTCGGCAAGGAGGCCACACTCGTCTTCAGCACCGGCTACCAGGCGAATCTCGGGACCCTCTCCGCGTTGCTCGGACGGGACGACGTCGTGATCTGCGACAAGGAGGACCACGCAAGCATCGTCGACGGATGCCGTCTCGCGCTCGGGCGGCTGCGGCGGTTCGAACACAACGACTCGGAGGATCTCGATCGGGTCCTCGCGGCCTGCCCGCCCGACGCGGGGAAGCTGGTCGTCGTCGATGGCGTGTTCAGCATGGGCGGCGACATTGCCCCGCTGCCGGATTTGATCCCCGTCTGCCGGCGGCACGGCGCCCGCCTGCTCGTCGACGACGCGCACGGGGTCGGGGTGATCGGCGGGGGGCGCGGCACGGCGGCCCACTTCGGCGTCGCGGAGAGGGTCGACCTCATCGTCGGGACGTTCAGCAAGTCCCTTGCCTCGATCGGCGGGTTCGTCGCTGGAGACGAAGCGGCGATCCACTGGATCCAGCACCTCGCGCGGTCGCTCATCTTCAGCGCGAGCCTGCCGGCGGCGAACGTCGCCGCCGCTCTCGCGGCGCTAGACGTGCTCGAGCGGGAGCCGGAGCGCGTCGAGCGCGTCAACCGGATCGCTGAGCGGATGCGCGAGGGGTACCGCGAACTCGGCCTGAACGTCGGGAGGACTCAGACACCGATCATCCCGATCTTCGTTGGCGACAGCCTGAAGGCGATGCGGGTCTGGCGATTCCTGTTCGACGCAGGTGTCTACGTCAACGTTGCCATCCCCCCCGCCGTGCCTGCGGGGCAGGCCCTCTTGCGGACAAGCTACATGGCGACGCACACCGACCTGCAGATGGAGCGCGTCCTCGACGCATTCTCACGCACCGGGAAGGAATACGGGCTGACCGTCTCGCAGTAATGGATCTCCCGGGAGCGTCTCGGCTTGCGAATCACGTGCTCTCGTGATGTGCGGCTTGGGATGCGGTTCGTCGCGGTTGCGTGCGACTGCATCGCCTCTCGGGGGGGGGCCGATGTGGTCGCAAGGTGTGTCTTCGCCGGTACTTGGAGAGGTTCACTACAAGTCCGGTTCGCACCTTGCTGTTGTCCTTGTTGCGGCGGCCCAGACGGCCTCCCAGAGAACCATACCCAACGCAGAGGAGACAATGAATAGGGGTCTCAACGTCTCGATGCATCGTGTTCTCTAAGTAGACAAACTGAACACACCGCGTTGAAAAGACGCGTTCAGAACGATATAGTATATGCATCTGATCTGTACAATTCGGATTCGTATGGTGTGCACTGGGTGATGTCGGGGAGGTCGGCGTTTCGTGTTCGAGCAGGCATGGCGGTACATCGCAGAGCATCCGGACAAGGTCCTGCAATGGACCTGGCAGCACGTGCAGATCGTCCTCGTCGCCAACGCGATGGCTGCGGTGCTCGGCGTGGCTCTCGGGGTCTGGATCTCGGGCAAGGGCCGGGAGCGGATCGCTGAGGCGGTGATCTACGCAGCGAGCATCCTGATGACGATCCCGTCGCTTGCGTTGTTCGGAATCCTCATGGCCGTCCTCTACGCTCTTGGGCAGCCTTCGATCGGGTTCCTCCCGGTCGTGATCGCCCTGACCTTGTACGGTCTGCTTCCCGTGGTGCGCAACACGCATACAGCCCTCCGCGAAGTGGATCCGGCGATGATCGAGGCAGGTCGAGGAATGGGGATGAGCGGACTGCAGCTTTTGTTTCGGATCAAGATGCCTCTGGCGGTCCCCGTCATCATGGCCGGCGTTCGGCAGGCGATGGTGATGAACGTCGGGATCGCGGCGATCGGCTCGTATCTCGGTGCGGGCGGGCTGGGTCAGCCGATCTTCCGGGGGCTCGGTAACTACCGCAAGGACCTCGTTCTGGTCGGGGCGCTCGTGGTTTCCGCCCTTGCAGTCGCGATCGACCTCGGGATGGGCGGCGTGGAGAAGCTCACCACCCCGAAAGGGATCCGCAGGAGGAGGGAGTCTTGATCCGGTTGGAGAACGTCTCGAAGGTCTATCCCGATGGCACGGAGGCGGTGCGCAATCTCTCCCTTGAGATTGCCAAGGGGGAGTTCTGCGTCTTCCTCGGGCCGTCCGGCTGCGGCAAGACGACGAGCCTCAAGATGATCAATCGCCTGATCCCAACGACGGGCGGGAAGATCTACATCGATGGCGTCGATACGTCAGAGCGGAACGTAAACGAGCTGCGTCGCGGCATCGGATATGCGATTCAGAACATCGGTCTGTTCCCTCATCTGACGGTGGCGCAGAACATCGCGACGGTACCGAAGCTCAAGCGGTGGCCGCGCGAGAAACGGCGCGCCCGCGCGCGGGAGCTGCTGGATCTAGTCGGCATGGCGCCGGACACGTTTCTCGACCGGTATCCTTGCGAGCTCTCGGGTGGGCAACAGCAGCGGGTGGGCGTCGCCCGATGCCTCGGCGCGGATCCGCCGATTCTGCTGATGGACGAGCCGTTCGGCGCGATCGACCCGATCACCCGGCAGCGGTTGCAGGGGGAGTTCCTCAAGATTCAGGAGCGGTTGAAGAAGACGATCGTCTTCGTCACCCACGACATCGACGAGGCGATCAAGATGGGGGACACGATCGCGTTGATGAAGGACGGCGATCTTGTGCAGTACGCCGAGCCGGCGACGCTGCTCGCGGAGCCGAAGACGCGGTTCGTCAGGGATTTCGTGGGGGCCGACCGGGTGCTCAAGGGGCTTCGCCTGCTCAAGGCCCGCGACGTGATGACGCGCCCCAAGGTCATCCTGCGACGGGACGAGAGCGTCGAGCGCGCCGCCGAAATCCTGGACAGCGCCCGCCGCCAGTGGGCCGCCGCGGTTGACGAGGCGGGCCGATTCCATGGATGGGTCGAACGAGAGGATTTGAAGACAGCATCTATGCTCGACGAAGCGCTGACGCCGGCGGTGACGACCGCGTCCCCGCGGACCCCACTGAACGAAGCGCTGTCGATGATGTTGGGAAGCGCCACGGGGTCGGTCGCGGTGCTGGATGAGGACGGCCGCTTCCTCGGACTCCTCTCCTTCAACGCGATCCGCGACGTCTTGCGTTCGAGCCACGACGAGGAGGGCGAATGAAGCGTATCCTGACCCCCCTCGCGCTGGTCAGCATCCTCATCGGGCTAACCTGGTGGATGACAAGCCTGAAGACGGTCGGCATCTACCGCATCCCGGCGCCAAGCGAGGTGTTGCGCTGGACTCTAGAACACCTTCTCTTGGTCTTGACGGCCGAGGGGCTGGCCATCGCGGTTGGGGTGCCCATCGGGTTCCTCGTTTCCCGCAGGGCGTTCCGCTGGATCGGGACGGCGTTGATGCTTACCGTGAACATCGGGCAGACCGTTCCGACGCTTGCCTTGCTCGCGATCACCTCGATCGCCCTTGGAATGGGGTTTCGCGCCGCGGTCGTCGGGCTGTTCGTCTACGCGCTCCTTCCGATCGTCCGCAACACCTACGCCGGCTTGCTCTCCGTCGATCCCTCGGTGAAGGAGGCAGCTTGGGGCATGGGAATGTCGAAGTGGCAGATCACGACGCGGGTCGAACTCCCCCTGGCGCGGCCGGTGATTGTCGCCGGGATCCGTACGTCGACCGCGGTGAACGTTGGGACGGCCGCGGTTGCGGGGATGATCGGCGGCATCGGCCTGGGATCGCTGATCACGATCGGGCTCGCAGTGAATGTCGTCGAGATGGTGCTTCAGGGCGCCGCCCCAGCGGCGGCGCTCGCGATCCTGCTCGACTTGATCTTCGGGGAGGTCGAGCGATGGATGACGCCGCGCGGACTGCGAAAGGCGACCGCTTCCGGGAGCCGACACGGCAAGCGGCGCGGCGTCCTGGCAGCGGATAAGGCCTGAGGGGGTTCCACACCCCCCGCAGCCGACCGCGCGAGGCCATGGTGGGCCCCTGTGGTTGGGGGAAGAAGGACTAACCGGCGTGCCGAGGGGCACAGACAGAAACCTGACTCAAGGAGGAGAAGATGCGTTGGATGAAACGAGCCTTGCTGGCCGCAGTTTTGGCGGGGATCGGTCTTTCCGCGATGGCGGCGCCGATTGTCGTTGGGGCGAAGAACTTCACCGAGCAGTATGTTGTCGGGAACCTCGTTTACCTCTTGCTCGACGATCGCGGATATGACGTCGAGCTGAAGACGGGCATGAGCACAACCGTCATTCGCGAGGGGATGCTCTCGGGGGAGGTCGACGTCGCGATGAGCTATACCGGGAACGGGTGGCTGCTCTTCCCGGCGGGAGGCAATACTTACCAGAACGAGACACCGATCGAGATGTACGAGAAGGCACGCGACCACGACGTCGTCAACGGCCTTGTCTGGCTCGAGCCGATCTGGTGCAACAACACGTACGCGATCGCCGTGACGAAGGAGTTCGCCGAGGCGACAGGGATCTACACGCTGACTCAGTTCGCTCAGCATGTGAACGAGCAGGAGGGGAACGTGCCGTTTTGCAGCACATTTGAGTTCTACGCGCGGCCAGACGGCGTTCTCGGATGGCAGCTGCATTACGACTTCGCCTTCAAGCCGGGCGCGATCAAGACGGTGCTCCCCGGGCTGACGTTCGAACCGCTGATCACCGGGGAGGTGGCGGCGACTGTCGTGTTCGGGACGGACCCGATTGTCGCCAAGCACGATTGGGTCGTCCTGCAGGACGACAAGAACTTCTGGCCGCCGTACGATCTCTCTCCGGTGGTTCGCGAAGAGGTGCTCGCCGAGCGTCCAGAGATCGAAGCGCTGCTCAACGACCTGATCGCCGCATTCCCGAGCGATCCGGCCGAAGCCCGCGCCGAGATGACTGCCTTGAACGCGCGGGTGGACAACGAGCTTCTTGAGCCGGAGGTCGTGGCGCACGCATGGCTGATCGACGTGGGGCTGATCGCTGATTAGGTCCAGCGAAACAGCCCCCAACGGGGGATGACGGAACCGCGGGGCAGGCCGCATCGGCGGCCTGCCCCTGTCCTTGAGCGGCGCGAGGTGGGGGGCTAGACTGCTCCCGGATCAGGCGATGGAGAAGAACGGACGGCGCGGCGTGCGATGCAACCGGCAGGTAGTTGGGTATTACCGGCCGTTCCCGTGGCCGCGCATCGGCGCACCCCGCACCGGGCGCACTGCGGTCGAACGTGCGCTGCGGGCGTACTGCCGCCAGGCGGAACTCGAGATGGTCGGATTCCTCGTCGAAACCGACGGACGGGCCCGACGGTCGATGGAGGATCGCACGGTCGGGGCGGAGGCGATGCGGTGGCTGCGCACCGGTGTCGCCAGCGGTCTTGTCGTCCTCCGCCCGGAACACGTCTTCTCCTCCGCGTCTGATGCGCTGGCCTCGCTGGAGCGTTGGCTTGATGAAGGCCTCGCCTTTCACTGTGCGGACTTCCATGACGGCTCGGCCTTGCGCGTGGAAGGGGACCTCTTAGGAGTCAGTCCGCAGACGCTCCTCCGGGGGCTCTCCGGCTTGCAGCGGCGCATCGACTGGGAGGGCACCCGCGAGCGGATCCTGCAGCGGCGGGCGCGCAGCTCGTGGGCCGGACGGGTGCCGTTTGGGTTCCGATGGGTGGAAGGGGTCCTGGTGGAGGAGCCCGGGCGCCTTCAGGCGATCCAGCAGATGAAACGGGCGCACCATCGAGGCAAGACCTATCGTGAGATCGCGCGAGCCCACGGGATCTCGATCGGCACGGCGCACCGCCTTGTGAGAACCGATCTTCGGAAGCTCCGGATCGAGCGGAGTCCGGCTCGGCCGCGGCAGCCAGCCCCGCTTGGGGATCCGTAGGCGTTCCGGGACGCCGCCATGCGGGGCCGTGCGGGGTAACCGGCATCCGGTTGCGACGAGCGCCGCCGCCGCGTTGGGTGGAAGAGCTGCGCCTTGCGCCTGGCCCGCCGATGTGCTATAGTTCGCTCGTTGCTTGGTAGTTGTACGGCCGTTTCTGAAGGAAGTCCGGTTCATCCCAGAACTCCCCTTGAGATCGTCCTGTCAGACTAAGGCTTCAAGCATCGAGGAGGTTCCACATATGTCCGATCGGATGACGGGTACCGTCAAATGGTTCAACGACGCGAAGGGCTTCGGGTTCATCGAGCGCGAGGGCGGCGAGGATGTCTTCGTGCACTTCAGTTCGATCCGCGGAAGCGGGTTCAAGTCCCTTCAGGACGGTCAGAAGGTCGAGTTCACGCTGGGCCAAGGCCAAAAGGGTCCGCAGGCTCTCGATGTCGCTTTGATGATCTAGCCGGCGGCGCATGGATTCCAGTCCGCGGTGCGCGGTTTCGTGCACCGCGGCTTCTCTTTTTCCCGCTCATTCGGTAGGGTGGGGGTGAGCTTCCACACCGGTGGGAGGCGATGCTGCACGGACCGAGTTTGAAAGGAACGGATGGGCAGCGCGAAGATGTACGACGTTCGGGTGTACAACCTCACGTGCGCGGAGTGCGGGAAGGGGATCGATGAGCTGCCGTTCGAGCCGCTGACATCGACCCGTCCCGTCTACTGCCGAGAGTGCAGCCAGCGCCGAAAACCAGCGAAGAAGAAACCGTATCGGGGGCCAGCGCGCAAGCGCCGCCGCTAGGCGCGCGGCGGACGCCTTTCCTGGAGGCCCTCGCCTGCCGCTCGGCGGCGCGGTGGCGAGCTGCGGCCGACGTGCGGATTCTGCAGCGCCGTTCTCGGGATCGGACCCGGGGGTGGGTGTCTGCCCGCTCCGAGCCCCCGGCTCGAATCGCCCCGATCCCCATCTTGGCAGGCGCGTCCCGACAGGGGAAAATGGCCGCACCAAGCCACTGGAAGGAGCGGTTTCACCATGCGCTTGTCCCAGACGTTCGCTCTCTGCCTCTTCGTCCCGTCGATCTTCCTCGCCCCGTCGGTGCGCACGACGGCGACGGAATCCGCCGCCGATCGAATCGCGCGAGCGGACCTTGCGTACATGGCGCGCCACGAGTCGGACTGCATGGCCGAGGCGATCACCCTCTACGAAGCGGTCCTGCCCGACCTGGACGGGCTCTCGGTGTGGACCCAGGCATACGTTTTGAACCGTCTTTCGCAGTTGTGTTACGAAGCGGCGATGTTCACCGAGGGGACCCCGCCCGAGGACAAGGCGCTGTTCGAGAAGGGGAAGGCGTATGGCTTCCGGAGCCTGCGGCTCAACGGGGAGTTCGTGGCGCACGAGTCGGAGCGGCTCGAGAAGGCGCTGGTGTACGTCACCGATGTGGCGGCCATGCACTGGACGGCGAACAACTGGGGGCTGCTCTGCGGGATGAACCCGATCCAGGGGCTGCTCGAGCAGGGGTCGGTGCTCGCTCTGTTCGCACGGTGCGTCGAGCTGGAGCCGGGTTTCTGGGGCGCCAGCTCGGCCAGCGCGCTTGGTTCCCTTCTGATCATGCTGCCCGGCGCCCTCGGGGGTGACGATGAAAGAGGGTTGGCGCTCGTCCGGCAGTCGATCGAGACCGCACCCGCGTACCTCTACAACCGGATCATCCTCGCAGAGTACTGGGGGTTCACGTACAACTACTTCGGCACGCTGACCGATGTGCGGGACGCCGAGCTGATCGAGCGCGAGACGACGCTTGTCCTTGAAGGTGAGGTCGGGGACTGGGTCTTCTGGAACCGACGGGCGAAGATCGACGCCGAACGGTTGCTCGCCCTGCTCCGTGATCTGACGGACTGACGCTACGCCGACGCGCTCTGTCCTCCCGCGTCGGACGGGTCGAGACGGTCGTACCCCAGACGGTCGAACGCGAACAGCCAGTGCTCGTTCACTTTGGCGATGACTTCGCTGTCCAGCCGGTAGGTGTTCTTTCGATACTCGGTGACCGAATGGACGTAGGCGCGAAAACCTGGCTCCGCGTCGGAGAATCCGGGGAGCCGAAGCGCATCGTAGACGCGGCGAAGCTCCTCGAGCGGGGAACGCTCGAGGTCCTCGAACCGCATCTCCACGAGGTTCCCTGCCGGGATGGATGCGCGGTCGGCGAGGAACTTGCGCATCAGCCGACCGTAGAACCGCAAGACGTGCGCTTCGACCTGCTCAGGGCAGACCGCTTGGAGCTGGGAACGCGGCAGCACCGTGCGGTGCATGTGCAGCGTCGAGAGGAAGACGTGGTAGGGGTTGCGGTGGATGTGGATGAACTTGGCGTCCGGGAAGAGCTCGAGCAGCGCCGGGATACGCGCCGTGTGGGCGCAGTTCTTGACGACGAGGCGCCTGCCCCGATTCGCGAGGCTCGCCTTGCGCAAGAGCGCCAGGTAGGTGTCGCGCCAGCGGGCGCGTTCGGCTTCGGACAGGCCGTCGAACAGGACGGATCGGGCGAACATCTCCTCGGCCTGCCGCGGGAGGGAGAACGTGTGGACGAACGCGTAGGGCAAGAGGTTTGCGAGCGCGAACTCGTCCTCCTGTGGGGCGTCGAACGCCAGCGGGATGTTGTCGATCAATCGCGTCGGGTAGCGTCCGTTCGCCAGCCTCGCCAGCAGGCGCTTGAGCGTCGGGTCGCCGACGAGGCAGAACCCTGGCGCCATCGCCTGGAAAGTCGACAGGTAGCCGAGATTCGAGTCCTGGCACAACAGGTTCTGAAGGTGGGTCGTGCCGCTTCGCCAGTGGCCGATGATGAAGAGCGGCGCGGGGTGGATCGCCGCAGCCCGGATCCTCCCGCTGTACCGAGCCTTCTCCCAGAGTCGAAACGGTCCGGTGAGAAGGGTCGTCAGGGTGACAAACAGCGCGCGCGGGATGTAGCGCCTGTCGATCCCGTCGCTTCGGCGCAGAAGCGACGCCCAGCTTCCAAGCGAGCCGAGCGCGACGGGGTGTTCAGCGCTCGAAGGACGCCTCGCTCCTCGCTCCATGCGGTTCTCTTCCTCGCTCATATGACGTCGCGGATCATCACCAGGCCGAAGATCGTCGTCGAGTAGAGGATCCCCCCCCGGGGATGCAGGAACAGCGCCCCCGCCCAGTTGTTGTACCCCAAGCCGGTTCCGGCCTTTGCCCTGTACGCAGTTTCGCCGGTCGCGAAGTCGATCGCAGTCAGGTACCACCCCGTCTCACGGCAGCTCTCATCCTTCCCGTACAGGTACACCAGCCCACTTCCGAGCGACAGCTTGAAGACGCACAGGCTCCGTTCGTCGTTCGCCCAGATCTCCTCGCAGCGGAACGTCCCGTCCTCCTGCCGCACGACGTCAACGCGTGCGAGGCCGGGTTCGGGCCGCGAGTGGGGGAACCGATGGTGTCCCCAGTTGTTTTCGATCAGTGCCGAATACACCCCGGTCCCGCCGCCCGAGGCGTCGGCGTGCTCGAAGCAGGCGACGCTGACGTCCGTCCCGCTTTTCCCCTCCTCGAACACGGGAATGTTGCAGACGGCGGTGCCGTCGCGACGGCGGAGGAAGATCAAGTGAATCCGAGGCTCGGCGTTGTCGGTGATCGCAACCAGTCCGTCCTCGTCGCCGATCAGGGTCACCGAAGTGCCCGAGCCGCGGGTGATGTGCCCCGGCTTCCTTCCAGGGCCGCGGTCGTACATCGTGCGCCAATCGACGACAAGGTCACCTTCCTCGTCCCGGCTGAAGCGGTAGAGCGCGCGATCGGTGAGGATGTATGCGCCGTCCTCGCCGACGGCGAACGAGTTCTCGACGATTTCCCCTTCCAGGCGGCGCGCCTGGATCTCACCGGTATCCACATCCACCGTACCGACCATCCCCTCGGTCGTCGCGTACCAGTAGACCGTGCCGTTCCAATCCGGCAGCACCCAAGCGACCGAATCCTGCTTCGGCCAACGCGTCGGCACGACATGCCGGGAGAGGTCGTACTCGCGGACGAGCTCGAACGAGCCGCCGGGCTCCGGGACCTGGACGACCTGGATCGTGTTCCGTGTCGTCGGCACAACGGCGCGGTCCTGCGCGTCGAGGTAGAAGTACATCCCTGCGCCGATGTACTCCCACGGCAGGATCCCCTGAAGCAGCCAGTACCAGGGACGCGGCGGGAGGTTGTACGACGCGAGTTCTTCGAGCGTGTGCGGGTCCATCAGTTCAAGCTGGAACCGCCTGCCGTTGCTGTACACGGCGACCAGCCGGCCGGACCGGTCGAAGGTCAGCGTGCCGTAGCCGCCGAACCCCTGCGTGCGCGAGGCGACCTCGAGATTGAGCCCGATCGGCCCGGCGGCTTCGTAGCTGTCGCTGATGTAGCTGTCGCAGTGCATGTTGTTGCCGGGGTTTGAGGCCATGAACGGATGCTGCGGGACGGCGATGTGGGGGATCGCGGCCGGGGCGCCGACGGGGAGGTGGCGCACGAACGCTTCGCACTCCGGGAGGGTGTCAGGGCTTTGCCGAAAGGCGGCGTTCCACCAGCTCGCGAGATGTTCCCATGGAAGGCGAAGTCCAAACGGAATCGGCTCGATCGCCGAGGCATCGGCTGTGCGGCGGGCCGCCGGAGCGCTTCCCGGCATCGCGAAGAGCACCGCGAGGAGAGCCGCTGCGGTCAGAATGGATCTGCGGACCATGCCCCTCCCTCCCACCCATCGGGGACGGTCAAGGGTAGCCTGTCCTCCCCCGCAGTTCACGCTGCGAAGCTTTGATCGGTTCCGTTCTCGCCGCGAAACGCGTATCATCTCTCCGGACGATTCCGGATCGCAGGGTTCTAGAAACGGCGTGGGGTGAGCGCGAGGCCGAGACGACGGCGAGGAGGATTCGTGAACGACCAAGAGGCAGTCCGCAGGACAATCGAAGAGGGATACATCGCTGGGATTCACGAGGCGCAGGATGCGGCCAAGGTGAGACGCTGTTTTCACCCGGAGTTTCGCATGCTCACCTCCAAGGACGGTGAGGTCTCGACGATGAGCTCGGAGCAGTTCCTCGAGATGGCGATCGCCCGCCGCCGGGACAACCCATCGATGTACGCGCAACCCCTGACCTACGAGATCCCGGCGATCAGCATCGAGGGGAACGCGGCATTTGCGCGGGTCGAGCTGTTCCGGGGAGGCAAGCACCTGTTCACCGACTTGTTCCTACTCTATCGATTTGGCGAGATCTGGAAGCTCGTCTGCAAGATCTTCCACGCGCACGGGTAGACGGGGAAGGGAACGCCGGCGTTCACGGCCTGTCGGCGCGCCATTCGACCGTCCCATCGACCACCGTGAAGAGGACCTCGATTGCCGCGAGGCGAGGAGGGTCGGTCTGTAGGGGATCCTCGGACAAGACGACGAGGTCGGCGAGTTTCCCCGCTTCGAGCGTCCCGAGCTCCTCCTCCTGATGGAGAAGGTACGCCGCTTCGACGGTCATCATCCGAAGCCCTTCCCAGACGGTCAGGAGTTGATCGGCGGGAAGCGGTGGGCAAGGCTCCCACGCCGCGTAGGAGATGCTCCGCGCCTCAAGCGTCGTCAGTGCCTGCAGGCGGGAGAGCGGGCTGATCGCCTCTTCGGCGCACCATGGCCAATCGGAGCCCGCCGCCACGCGGACCCCGGTCGCGACCAGGTCGGCCCAGCGGCGCACGATGTGCTTTTCCGTCAGCGGCAGGAGATCTCGGTAGTACGCGGCGAGGCAGGCGGGGATCGACTCGACGGCGACGAGGATCCCGAGCTCGGCGCACCGCGGAAGGAGGTCGTCGCGGAGGAACAGGGCGTGTAGGAGGGTGTGCCGAAGCGCATTCGGTCGACCGCCGAGCGCTGCTTCGATCGCATCGAGCGCCACCTCGATTCCGGCGTCGCCGATCGCATGGATCGCGACCGGGAAGCCGCGCTCCTCGGCGCGGCGGACGATGTCGGCCAGCTCGTCGCAAGACTGAAGCGGGCGGTTGTCGCCGTACCACGCTCGGCCGGCGGGCGAGAGCTGCGCTGAAAGTTCCGGGCTGAAGGAGATCCCCGTCCGTGCGTCGCCGCAGAGCGAGGTTTCCGAGAAGATCTTGACCCCACCGATCCTCAGGCGGGGTGCGATCTCGACGCGTGGTTCGTAAGCGGCGTACCAGTCTCCCAAGACCTCTCCACAGCCTGTGTTGTAGGGCAGGTATAGGTTGAACCGGAGGCGTAGCTTTCCCTGTTGCGCCGTCTCGAGGATCGCCTCGGTCAGGTCCGGCGGGGTGTAGAGGTTCGCGGCCGAGGTGATCCCGGCTCGTAGCGCGAGATCCTGGGCCTCAAGCGGGGAGAGCCCGGCGCTCTGGCTGTCGTCGAGCAGATGGGCGTGCGGGTCGATGAACCCGGGGTAGACGGCGCTTCCCTGAAGGTCGATCACGTCCGTGTCGGGTCCGGCGAGCAAGAGCGCTTCGGCATTCCCGCCCACGAAGAGGATCCGGCTTCCCGCCACGGCGATCGCTTCGCGGACGTCGTCCTCCTTCACCAGCGTCACGACGCGGCCGTTGTAAAGCACGAGGTCGGCGGTCGGTGCCCGCTTGTCCGGCGCGGCTCCGAGGGACAGCGCCAGGGCGAGGAGGGCGGCCGATGCGGCGCGAAGCGGTTTTGCCATGACGCGCAATCTAGCTCGCGGCGGACGCGCGGGCAAGGGGTGGCCCGGAGAGGCCCCCCTTGACGGATCGGGCGCTTCGCAGAACAATCGATCGACCGACCCGAGTGACTAGGGTTCCGCTGCAGCGCAGGACTGGACCGAGCGTCACGAAAGCCGTCGTGCGTAGCACCTGATCGGA
>Ga0068714_10001884_pt1 | contig 28638 bp, 39 predicted proteins | sample MTBNYHSulfiMetaG_FD_62988 | JGI IMG/M metagenome (GOLD analysis project Ga0068714, IMG submission 62988) | Enrichment culture microbial communities from rom New York Harbor, USA that are MTBE-degrading - MTBE-NYH (New York Harbor Sulfidogenic)... | ecosystem: Environmental > Aquatic > Marine >...
AAGCGGCCAAAATTGAACTATTTAAAGATGTTGAGGCAGTGGCAACGGCTACCTCCCTAAACAACGATCATGGAGATAACAGGGAAGCGATCCTTATCGAAAGGCAGGATCTTGATGCTCTGAAAAGAAGGCATCTTGACCCTTCCCCCGTATCAGAGGAAGGCTCAGAAGCTGACCTGAGAATAGAATGAAAAAAACAGGAGGTGCAAATATGGCACAGAAACAAGAAACAATGCAGGCCGAAAACGGCACAACGGACACCCCAGGGGCACAAAACCGCAGCGGGACACCTTATTGGGACGGAATGGGCGATGGAGAGGTACTGCCTTTCTTTGGGCCAGGTGAAGCCCTAAAACGAAAGGGGCTGGTTGTTCAGTTCCTGACTGATAAACCGCGAAGGGAAACCGTCAACACATTCGATGAAACCAAAACTGATTGCTGGTTTGATATCATCTATTTTCGCTCTTCAGATAGCGGCAAATCACCCCAACCGGTCAAGATGACCTGGACAATATCCCAGATCAGCCTCTTGACTGAACTTAAAAACCATGCGCCGCTCAAAAACAAGATTTTCCAGATCCAGCTCGTGAAAGTGGATGATGCCTGGAGGAAAGCCCATACAAAATACAAGGGCAAGGAACGGTATTCCGTGACCTTCATCGAAGAAAAGGAACTGCCACAAGTAACCTACCCGGCGGATTCAGACACAGCGGACGTCGAGGTTGAGACCGTCAATTGAGGCCGTTGGCCTCCTTTTTTGATTTTTTTCCTGAGCGGAAAAATCAAAAAACTGGAGGTGGTCAGAATTGGACTCGATTGGTGCCTGAAAAACAAAGAAAAAGATGGGATTGAGATTTGTCCTGAAGAGACAGTCGGCATGAAACGCCTGAAACAGCTATCAGAAGATGGGCAGAAAAAGGCCTTTGAGACTTACGCTGTCCCGAAAATCAAAGATGCCCGGAAAGGCGACGGCCCTGAAGAATTTATCAGCGATTGGAAAAACATGACCTTTGAGCGATGGACAAAAGAATATGCAGAGGCATTCCTGGAAGAGGATATTCCTGAAATCATGAAAGACCTGCCGAGAACCTTCGGGCCATTTCAGGCAATGGCAGGCTGGATGTCGTTCAGGGGAAAATGTGTCGCCCGTTGCGAGGTGATACCCTCAGACCTTCGCGAAGAGGCCTATCGGGACATGGAAGCTGACCAGATGCTTGATTATGCGAACAGGCTGGAACACCATGCCACACAATGGGAGAAAAACAACGCAGAGCTGCTTTTGGATGCCAAAAAGAACAATGAAAAGATAAAGGCATGGGAAAGAGAAAACGACTGGATAATCATCGTAAGGATGAATGAGAAACAGAAGGCCCAACACGAAAAATGTATGAGTGAGAAATACGGAAACAAATTCATAGGCCTTCTAAAATCGCTCAACGATGCGCGGTATTGGGAATACGGCATTATCAAGGATGCCATAACCTGGCTTCGGTTCTGGGGTGAACGGGGCCACGGGATGCACGCCTGGTATTGACCGGTCTTTTCTAACATTCTGACCCCGAAATAAAACCCTACAAAATAGCTGACAGCGGTCATCGGGAACACATAGGGGCTGCATGGGAAGATGGGATGTCCCACTCCCGGCGCCTCAAAACGCCCCTGGGACCGGAATAAATAAGAATATTAAAGAGGTGAATAGAACATGCCAACAAGAATTGAGTCTCTTGAACAACTCAAAGAACTTGCCAGAAAGGGGTGCGACTGTTTCATCCTTCTGAATGGCCATTTGCGAAGCAGTAAACACATCCATTACGATGAAGACAGCAAGAAATTCGAGATATTCAACTATATCGACGACAGAGAACAGACGCTCACCGAAAAGCAACTGATGGAAAAAGACTATACCAACATCGGTTATGCCATGACCAGGGGTGCGCTATTCAAGGATTGAAACATAAAACCAAACGCGCGCTCGGAGGGATGCCAATGAAAAAAATCAAATTCAGTGAAGATTACGAGAAACTGCCTGTTGATTGGGTTGGAACAGAGGCGACGCTCATAGCGGTCTATCCGGAAAAGGTGAAAAACCTGAAGGCCAGATATTCCTTCTTTTTGGAATATGACACCAAGGTGCGAGGGGAGGACAGACATTACCCGCTCAATTTTAACGACGCTTAAATCCTTGCGTTTATCCACCATGGGACCGGACAATTATTCCCGACCATCCGGAGGAACTTCAAAGCAAAGTTTGAATATTACACTGCGAGCATCGGTGAAACATTTATCCTGACCAGGATATAAAAGGACCACAACGAATCGCATATTCGCCTCCTTCTCAAAAAGAGAAGAAGGAGGCTTCAAACCCTCCCCAGAGGTGAAACCATGAACACGCCAAGAAGATTGCCAACGACCAGGTACAAAGGCCAGGAATATTTCATTGACGAAAGGCTCAACGAGTTCCGGCCTGTTGACAGGCCGTTTGATCCTGTCCCTTTCAACTCTGATAAAGGCAGGAAAATAACAGAGAGCCATCGCCAAGACACCCGGATATACACCGTCACATGTGCACATTGCGGGAAATTTCTGTATGAGGGAACCAAGATGGACATCAAGAGAATGATAATCTATTGCACAGAATGCACAGTCAAGAAACAAGACCCTTCAGGTGATTGAAAATGACGGCCACAATAAAGACCTTGATTCTTGAGATTCTCACAGGAGAAGGTCCGGGACACATCAAGGAGATTCATCTCAAAGTGACCGAGTTCAGACCGGATGTGCCTGAACATACGGTTAGAGCCAGGCTTTCAGAGATGTCAAGGACAGAAAATCTTGAAGAAAAACTGAACGCGCTCGGCAGCGGATTCTACGGACTTTATAAAGAGAATGAAGACATATGCAGCGTGGTATCATACCCGGACCGGGGACCATGGGGCGGCGCACGGTACCGGGGAAATTGCTCTGGGTATCTCATCAAGGATTTGGTCCTGAGATTCAAATGCCGCAGCGTTTTTGACCCGGCTGAAGGGGGGCGGACAGTGAGAGATGTTGTTGAAGGCATCAACAGATATTTAAGGCGTGAAATTCATTACGAAGGCAGAGACCTGAAGAACGGATGGGATATTTTGAGCGGAGAAATCCCCCAAAACCAGTTTGATTTGGTGTTTTATCATCCGCCGTATTGGGACATTATCCCTTATTCGGATGACCCCAGAGACCTGAGCCAGTGCAAAAACCTTTATGAGTTTGAAGCCAAACTGAACCAGTCAGCAGAGAGGGTTTTTCAGGCTGTCAGGCCGGGCGGCATACTGGCTATCCTGATAGGGGATAAACGGAAGAATGGAAGCTATTATGCCCTCATGAGAAATCTGCTCTTTAATATGAACATAGGGCAGCTCAAATCTATTATCATCAAGATACAGCACAATTGCAGGAGCGACAGGATAGGATACTCGCAAAATCCGTTTCTCATCCCCATCAAGCATGAGTATTGCCTGATATTCCAGAAATAAATCCAGACCGTAGGTAAATACCAGATGGAAACTCCGTATAATCTACCCGGCACTTCACCGCTAAAGCTTTAAAAGGCCGCCCGCTCATCGCGGAACCGTCCTTTTAAAGCTTTCCCCTTCGGGTCGCTGATGCCGGATGGATATGCGGCGTCAGGGGGACCTTCTCCCCCAAACCCCCTGCAAAGTGCCCAGCGAAGGCATAAAAACATCGGCAGTTTAGATATACATGCCACTCCGGGTGACAAATCCGAAAAGGCTGAACATCATCCTGATTCTTAATATTGTTTCGGATTAGTCACGCTCTGAGTGGCAACAGCCTCAGTTTTTTATCCCTTCAGTTTTTGCCGGGACTGACCGGATTATTCTTGCCGTCAAAAACGTTCTGGAGAAAAATACTCTCTCTCAGGGACACCGGTGTCCTGAGAGCGAGCATATGACTCACCCCAGGAGGTAGCCACTATGAGCAAAACACAGCAGGAAATAGGCATGCAGGTGGATGCATGGATTGACGAAGAAGAACTCCCAAGCCGAGCCAGTTTCAGGCCTGAAAGGTCAGCAAACGAGGCATACAAAGGCATTGTTGACCCGGACACAGGTGAATGCCTGCTTGAGCCCATGGACGAGGATGAAATAGAGGCATACCGTGAACACCTGCATTGGTTCATGACCAGAGACTATCACCTGATAATGAGCCTGCCAGCGCAGGAAGAGGACAGTTTCAACTGTTTCAGAGTGCCTTACGAACCAGATGGAGACCTCACGCTTTCATTTCCATTCGGCTCAGGAGATTACGCAAGACTTCACCCCGACAACTTCAACAAGCAGGCATACAGAATCAAAAAGATATACGAAAGGGTCAAAGACCTTGCGACAACCCATGCGGTAATCAGCGACAAAGCAGGCAAAGAATCCATCATGGAAAGATACATCAGTCTTGTGGAAAAAGAGTTCAGGGACCAGGCTATCATGTATCGTGAGGCCTACATGCAAAACCCGCAATGGGTAGACAAACAGGAATGCTTCAGGCGCATCCGCCAATTAAACACCCATATCCGCACATGCAAAGAGATATGGCAGAAACACTCAGAGAGCGGAGCATAAAGCAGTGCTCTCGGCAAAAAACAATGCGATACACAGACTGGGAGCCCTACCCATAGATAGACCCAGAATGCGATGAAAACAATTGGGGAACAAGCGTGTTCCCCAAACCCCTTCCTTATATATGGGGCTGTGGGCTGCCTCAGCCCCACAAAATGCATGAAATAAAACCATGCGGAGAGACCCCCACCTCAATCTGCCTACCGATATGCCGTGCAAAGCCATAATCAAGAAGGGAAGAGAAATTCAGCGAAAAACCGCAAGGGAAGCTGAAAATCAAGGAGGGAGAAGAGGGAGAGGGGTAAATGGCTATAGTGAAAGAACCCCTTGAGCCAATTAAAGACCATCTTGGTTGTTTATCATTATATAGTGCCAGAACGAAAACCCTGGATTTTCACGCTGACATGGCAGGGATATTGGTCATACCCCAGGCATCGGATCGACTTTTCCTATGGCAACGTGAGCCTTTTTGATGGTTGTGCGGGAAAACGTCTTTCTGCCGCCTTATTCAGGCACACCCCTCCATAAGGAGTGAAGAACCTCCAGGGATGGCCAAGATCGGCAGGAAACAGGACTACGCGACAAGCTGTTGCCTTTGCTCTCTTTCGAGACGTTGAACTCGCCGCAGTTCTTTTTGCTGAAGAATGTGACCCATAATTTGAATGTTTCTTGCTACAACGGCCAACGCCACGTAGCGCTTAAAGCCCTCTATCCCGTGGTCTCGGCAACGATCCAGACCATGGTTTTCCAAAGCGTTTATTGACGACTCGACGGCAGAGTGCTTTCGCCGGGCCTCACGAAACGCTTCGGAGTTTTCGATTTCCTTGTTGATGGCAGACAACTTCCCTTTGCGGGGGAGGACTACTTGATCTAAGATTTCTTGCAGTTGAACCTGATTTCCGGGACTGTGAAAGCCCTTGTCAAAGCTGCAACTGGTCAACTGCGGAAAACGTTCTTTGGTTTCCTCAATGATCGACACAGCAATCTGATCATCTGTTTCATGCTGCATCACCCGATGATGAAGGATGAAACCATACTGATCTTTGACAACACAGACCTTGAGACCTAGTTCCTGAGAGACGCCAGCCTTGCCTTTATTGATCCATTCGGTGTGTTCTTCAAACAGGGAAAAGACCTTTTCGTAATGGGGAATGGTTTCACCTTCTACAACTCTTCTACGAATTTGATCCATTTGCCTTTCAGCATGGGCAATGAATTTCTGGATCTCTTCGATCCTAAAATGGGTCATCAAATCCGCGGATCGGATGGAATTGATTGTCTCTATAGCTCTTTCAATGATAGAGTTGGCCAATTCCAGATAAGCCGTATGGGCGGCGATGATCAACTGCCCTCTTTTAGTTCTCTTGGTTTTGTCTTTCGATGTCGAGTGGTTTAGCTGTCGGGCTTTGCGAAAGCATTTCTTCACCTTCTTGAGGTTGTATAGTCCCTTTCGCCATCCCAACACACCCAGATCATCACATAAGGCCATAATCAAAAGGATCACCTTGCACATGGCGTCGAACAGCAAATTGATATCTGTCGGGTAATGGACATCGGTTTCTACAACAAATGAGTCACAGCTTGCTCTTAGCTCTTCGTCTTTTTTTTTACCAATAAGCTGAAGGCCATGCTGTAAAACAATCTGGTCAACACGATCCAAAACCTCAGGGGTAAACAAAGACAAATTGTCTTTGAGAGTTTGCAAAGGATAATACGATTCGTCAAAAACGGAACTGTGTCCGAGCATCAGCCTCAATGTCTTGTGGTTATTTGTTATATCCATCAGTTTGTCATAATCCCAATTGCAGGAAAGCCGTAACGTGCCTAAAACCAGAATCTTCCAGAGACCCATCCCCGTGCGCCCATTATTGAGGTCCACACCTTTGGGGATTATGTCTCGGAGTATGGCGAAGACCTGGTTCCTCACGTTGCGATTGCAATAGATCTCTTGAAGGCCCATTAGCAATTTGGGGATCTCATCGCGAGACCGGAGATCGAACTTGATTTTCGCAATGTCAACTTCACCGAACTTCATCTGCATGTCGATTACTTTTCGCATCTTTTCTCCATGAAAAATTGACTTGCAGTCAATCTTAAAAGGAAATGTGTTTTCAATTTGCAAATACAGCTTTGGCAACCAAATCAAATAGATAATACCACAATTCCTTTCAGGATGGAAGTAAAAAGGCACCGCAGAATACACGAAATTGGAAGTTTTTCGTCACTGCAAAAATGCGTAACCAATCGAAATGGCACAAAAAGTGCTTTTCGTTCAGACACTATATAATAATAACTATATCTTTAATAACCGATAAATTTATTAATAAACCCTGATTACCTCTGCAAAGGAGTGACAATGAAGCAGGGGTTATTCAAGCCGGACATCGCACTAAAAAGTGCACACACAGGGAACGGATATGGGCCTTATAGCTCACCGCACAAAGAGGCGTATCTCTACCAGAATTATCTGCCCGATCTAACCGGAGCATCCCTGCAACCCCTGCCAGGTCTAAATTATCTGCGGGCGTATAAACCTTCCGTAAACCATTCTGTTCAGGCGCAAAAAGACGGTGGAATTAGCGATTTCTTCGGTCAGAAAAGGGAACTGTCCCAGTACAAGATCAGCCTCATTCTGGATGAAATATCAGGCAGAGACCACATCCGATCTGACAACCTGAAAAGCCTTTATGATGATCTTTTGATGATTGGAAATTGGAGGCTGAGGAGACCTTACCCGTTCAATTATGCAACTGACAAGACCTGGACCGACCTCAACAAGATGGAGCTTCAGGTCAGAGACCAGATCCGAAGGGAACTCAAAGACGCCGCACGGGATACCGCTTTCAACACAAAAGACCTTCGGGAAGGGCTGCTTGAGGATCGAGTAACAGAACAAAAGTCAGCCATCATGAATGAGTTTAAAGACCTGAAACCGACAGCAAGCGGCGCAAACAATTACGGATATAGAGATATGGGTGGATTGGAAATGGGGCTGGACAGCCCTCAACAAGATCAGGAAGGTGATCTCTATAACCGCCTATCCACCAATTGGAACAGATAAACCCCCGCAAACGTCAGCCAGAAATTCTGCCGAGAATCCTGCCAAAGATACATCGAACCAGCCAAAGAAGAAACCCATCTGGCTCTCTCCTTCGTCAGTCAACGCATACCTCAGATGCCCACGGAGCTTCTATCTCTCCAGGATTGCCAAGGCAAAACAGAAACCCAGCATCCACCTCATCAGGGGGATAGCGGTCCACAATGCCATTGGCCAGTTCTACCGCCACCGTCTCAACAGATGCGCAAACATTGCCCTATCTGAGCTTAGACCTGCAGTTGTCGCCCTCTTTGTCGACGAATGGAACCGCCATAAAGAAAGCCTGAGCACCCTGCGGCTGACCGATGAAGATCTGGACTTTTTTGTTTATGACAGCAAGAAAATGATGCTCAATTTCCTGCACGATTTCATCAAGGCGAAAGGCTTTGAGCAACCGGCGCCTGACATTGAAAAGATGCTTTTTGCCTACCAATATCGCCTGCTGGGAAGAATTGACGCGATCCATTCGGGCAGAAGCCCTCCCCTCCTGGTTGACTTTAAAACCAGCAAATCAAAAGAATTCTCCGAAGACTATAAGCGGCAGCTCGCCATTTATTCCATCCTCTATCAGAACCATTACAGGGAAAAACCAGAGGTTACCATCCATTATCTCAAATTCCCTGACGGCCTTGAGACCTACCCTATCAGTGACCAATACATCGATGAAACGATAGCGTTGGTCAAAGACATCCACACGAAAATCCAGTCGCAAGACATCGCGGATTACCCCTGTACCTGCGGATGGTGCGAGAGAAATTTCTATCCACAAAAAAACCCAAACTGCAACCCCAACCAAACAGGAATATGATCGGAATCGATGAAAAGTTAAAACTTTTGGAACCGGTAATGGGCACTATTAAGATTGCTCAATTACGGCAGATGTATTTCTTTACTGACGATTACCGGGAGAAAAAAGAGCTTGAGAATTTTATTGATCTGCTCATTTCACAGCATGTCAAGACAGATGTCAATGACGGTATCCTGCTTCCCCCGCCTTTACGAGAAGCCTGCCAAGGAGATATAGATATTGGAATTGTCGAGTACCTCAAAAAACCAATGGGGAGGTTTGCGCTCAGACTCAAAGACATCAACCGCCATACCGGGATATTCGGCTCTACCGGGAGCGGAAAAACAACATTGGCAAAGCATCTGATACGAAAGCTTCATGAGAGGGGCATCCCCTTTCTCATCTTTGACTGGGAAAAATCATACCGAAATATCGCAGAAGAATTTCCAGATGTTCAAGTCTTTACAGTAGGGGCAGACATCCATCCCCTGCATATCAATATGCTGGATGTACCGCCAGGCATTACAAGAGAGGAATACGCGAAGAGCCTTATCGCCCTCCTTGCCGATGATTTCCTGTCAGGAGCAGGCAGCGATACCATGCTACTCAAATACATAACAACAGCCTACCAGGAGCATCATAAACCTTCATTTTCAGACCTTATCCAGATTGCACTTAAAGACATAAAGAAGAACATGCGCGGAAGATCCATGCTCTGGAAGGAAACCGTTCAGCGTATCCTCTTGTTCCTGTCTATAGGGGCATCAGGAAATATCCTTGACACAAACCCTTACACAAGAAAGCCCTACCCTCTTGACCGCCTCTTTTCACAAAATGCAGTGCTTGAGTTCGGCAACATCCAGTCACCAAGGGACAGAAAATTTATCATGCACTGCGTCATCAATTGGCTCTTTCATTGGCTGCAAAGCAATGGGATAGAGTCAGACAAATTGAACCAAGTGATTGTATTCGAGGAGTTCCATAACATTGCGCTCAAAGGAAACGAGGACAATCTCATATCAAATCTCTTCAGGCAATGCAGGAAATATGGTTTAGGGCTCATAGCATTAGACCAGGTTCCAAGCGAAATTCCGAATGCCATCTACGCCAACATGAATGCCAAGGTGTCATTCACTCTCGCCACCGCAAGGGATATCAGTGCCATGTCGAAGGCCATGAACCTGACATCAGACCAGGCACACTACCTTGGGATGCTTGAGACCGGCCAGGCCATAATAAACTGCAAGCAACGGCATCAAGATTCATTTTTGGTACGCCCCCCGCAACCTCTGGAAGGTTCAGACGAGAACATTCCGGATGAAGAATTGCGGGTGATGATGAACAGGTTTGCAGGGAATCCAAAGCCAAATATGGAAGAACCAGAAAATTCAAAGGGTCTGCAATGTATTCAGAGCATTGAAACATCTCCCCCCTTTGCGCCGCTTGAAAAGCTGTTCATAGCTGACATCATTGACCATCCCTTTGATGGTGTTGATAAGCGCATCAAGCGCCTCGGTCTGCACCCTTCTGTCATCTCAGACATCCATGCCAGGCTCACCGACGAGGGAGCGATATCCCCTTCGACCATTGACGGAAAGAAACTTTTTGAACTCACAACTGAAGGCAAGAATCGCTCTGAATCATCCGGCCTAAAAATCAAAAAACAGGATTCAAGAGGAGGCCTTATCCATTCCTATTGGATTAACGAGACAGCCCAATTCTTGAAAAAACTCGATTTCCAGCCAGTTTTGGAGAAGGACAACATAGATATCCAAGTCTCGACGGAAGGCATTGCGATAGAGATAGAAACAGGGAAGTCTAACATCGCTTCAAACCTCCTGAAGCTCAAGAATCATTTGAGATTAGCCTGTCAGGCACTTTCAAAACATTCCTGTTTAATGCTGGCAACAGAGAGGCATGTTGAATCAAAAATCAAGCAGATGGCAAAGGATTATCCCACCAACCCACCTATCAGAGTCATGTATGTAAAGGATTTTTTCAAGCTCACCAAAAACCAAATCATTTCCGATGACCAAGTTGAGAAACCCATTCATTAAAGATCATATCACGCCAATAAGCATCACCGTCATGTTCACCAGGGATGAGACCTGCCACTGCCAACCAACAGAAAAATAAAAACAAAATCATTCATTCCGCTGGATTCAAAAGACCGTCCAATTCTCACGAAAACCCGAGTTTCAGACGGTCTGCGAGAAAAGAATGACATTAATACACCACGACGGAGAACATCACAATGCGATTAAAAATCAGAAAAACCGAAATAGACCAAACAGGCCAGAACACAAGAATCAATCGAGATTACCCGGTTTAGGCTTTTCCGTTTAGAAGCCTCTTGAGCATATAATAGAAACAGTCGCTCTGGAGCAACCATCCATCAAAGTATTTCCATGAAAAATCCCATCAAGCTCACCAAAAGTGAGATCGGTTCGCTGATAACTCTATAGGGAAAGGAGCGGCCGCTCACCACTACGAACTAAGGATACCCACATGTATCCGAGGGCATTACATGCCCCGGCGATAACTTCAAAGTAAAAGGTGCCAACGGTAGAGCCGGTTTCCTCGGGAACTGGCTTTTTTAGTTTTTGGTAGTCCGCAGGCTAGACCCTGAATTTTCGGTTTCTAAAACTTCTATTTGATTAATGGCCTTGAAAGGAGGTGAGGACATGTCTCTCAATTATGAACAGACGGCGGCAAAAATACAGAGGAGGATTGTCGGTCTAATGACTGAGGTCTATCGCAGGAATGGCCTGCCAATAGAGCGGGACCAAAGTGCGGCGCTTGTCATGGCCGGCGCATGGCTTGGAGTGACAAGCAGTAAGTTAAGAAAATCATCAAACATCAATGAAAGAAAGGAGATCATCAATGAATTCAATCAACAGAAAAAAGCCATTGAAAAGTCGCTCAGAAGAATCGAAAGGTGGATGGATGGAGGAGCCCGAGAACAGCCCGGCATTCGCGGGATTGCCAACATGTCCTGAGTGCAGGAACCGCATGATCCCTGAGGGCAGATGCGCTTATTGCCCCTGCTGCGGATACTCAGCATGCGGATAACCATAACCATGACAAAAGGTAAAAAAATGGAAACGATGCATCAGGAAAAAATTGAAAACCGCATGCAGGATGATGGCACCGAAATCTGCCAGAATTGTGGCTACGTGTTCAAAGTAGAGCTTATGAAAAAGGGTGACGACTGGAACGATTTTGGGTACCGGTATTGTCCTTTCTGCGGCGACATGACGGAACTATATGCCTGACGCCCATGATCCGTTTTCAAGAACCAACAATGAGCCTCTCTTGGGTAGAGGCTCATTTGTTTTAGGAGGTGATGATGAAAATGAAAAACGCATACCGACAGTCAACAAGCAGACTTCCCGTAGTTAGGAACTTCCGAGAGGTCATAGAGAAGCGGGACATGTCATTGATGACACAGGAGCTTTATGAGTTCCTGCACCTTTATTGCGGCTTTATCGCACACTACAACATCAACGGATTCAAGACAACATACTCCTGCCCGCGGGATTTTGCAGGCACCTTCATCCGACACTTTGATCCTGAACACCGCTACTTTGAAGGGGTCTACCGATGTCACGAAGAACCCTATAAAGAAACCGGCTTCACCAAGGCCCAGATCAAGGAAGCGTTCATCAGGATCGTGAAGATGCATAAAAACACGATTTCAAGGTGGGCCGAACAAAGGCAGCGCGATGAGAGGTATTCCACATTCGATGCATTGAAGAAGGAATTTGAGGGCAAGGAACGAGGAATCCGGATCGACTGTCAGGCCTGTGGAAACAGATACTCGGTCCATGTCCTCAAACAAGGTGATGAGTATAACGATTTTGGGACTATCTGCTGCCTTTTCTGCGGGCAGCAGATCAAGCTCTACTAAAGGAGGTGAATTGAATGAGACACGTGCTGATCACCATATCAAGAGGCATCATCGACCATGTGGTCTTTTTTGAGGACCCGGGATTGGCTGTCCAAGCCCTGTCGGACCATGTAAAAGCCATGAACCCCGAACATGACGACGCCGCCCTTTATGACGCTGAGGGCTTTATAGCAAACGCAAAGCATTTCTTAGATGATAACGATGAATATAGGGAAAACGAAGCCTTGATTAAAGAGGTATCGGAAGAAGAAAACAAGCCCCTGTTTATCATCGGCAACCCGGATCACCGGCTCGGATTCATGGTGGCATCACCGGATGACCCTTTGGGCTACCTTAATCCGGCTGAGGCCATATCTGACCTCGGACAGATACGAAAAGATTATGGCCGTCATCTCAAACTCTACCGGGTGATTCCGGTAGGCGGACCCGTGGTCCAGAAAACTGACCTTGAAAAACAGAATGTTGAAGCAGAGGTCGAGAATTTCGATTATTCACTGATAGAAGAATACATCTTATAGGCAGGCTCGATCTTTGCCCACTGATGCAGCAATTTACGAAAAGCTTAAGGAAAGGAGAACGAAGAGAGGGCCGGTGAAAGCGGATTAGCATAAACATGAGCCTTCCTATGCGGAGGCTCATATTATTTTGAGCTAAAGGAGGTAATCAAGATGTGGAATGAACCGACAAGGGAACGATTGGCAAAGACACCAAAACTCTATGAAACAGAGGATATTCCTGCAAAAGAGAAGCTTATACATCTTCACTTCTTTATCGGCGGGTGTGACTGGTACATCTGTGAGACGGATGGAGAGGACATCATGTTCGGTTTTTGCATCCTGAACAACGACTACGACATGGCCGAATGGGGGTATGTTTCCCTATCAGAGCTCAGGTCAATCAAGGTTGGCGGATGGTGTGAGGTCGACTGCGAGCGTGAAGAGTTCTGGAAGGTTAAAAAGGCGATCGAGATCGATAAGATCCACGTCTCTCAAGGGTGGCTCTTAGAGGATGGCACTCAAAGAAAGTGCTCAAAAGAAGAAGAGCTGAAGATGAAAATCGAGGCAAAGCATTTCAAGGATTTCCAGGATTTGTTTGCCGAAGTCACAAGCCCGTACAGTGATTTCTTTGGCATTGACCCTTATCCGATATGGGAGGCTTATAATGAACATGACAGAAATTTAGGCATTGGCAAGCCGGACATTCCATGAAGGGATCTTGGAGATAGACTGCCCATCATGCGGGGCTATCATCGCAACCGAGCCTGACGCAAATGATTGCTATTGCGACGGCTGCGGACAGGTTGTTGAGACAAATAACCCTCTCATCGAATTGGGTTTAATCTGAAACACTTTCAAGCAAGGAGGCAGAGATGGCATACACGCCGGAATTGAGTGATAGGCATAGTTGCACGTTGCGGAGGATTGCCTGGGCGTTGGGAGTGCCGATGACACAGGCAATCGAGAGGGTATTCGACCATATTGGTGACACCCTAGACAGCCGCAAGGTCTGCGGCAAATGCCGTGACCATACCAGGTGTCAGGAGTGCGTCTTCAACCGTAACTGACACAATCGGATAACCAGACAGAAGGCCCCCTGGATTCGTCCAGAGGGGCTTTTTTTATGGAGGTGCTGAGATGAGACAGGTGTCCTTTATTGAGAGAGAAGAGAAAAACTTTTGGAATGATCTGCGGTCAGGATAATTCGCCATGATGGTTCGAGAACAATCACGGGGAAACGAACTGAACGGAGCGCATGAGGTCTACGGCATCATGAAGCCGATCTACGCGAAAGAGGATGATATAGAGCGGCTGTACTCCCTCTTCCTGGACACAAGGAACAAGATCATCTCTATCGAGGAGATGTTCACTGGCTCTTTATCGTCATCTGTGGTGTACCCGCGTGAAATCGTGAAGATGGCACTGCGATTGAAAGCGGGCGCCCTTGTTCTCGTCCATAACATAACCACCCATCCGGGTATATTGAGCCGTCAAGCGAAGATAAGGCCATAACCTTGAAAGTTGACTTAGCTCTCGCCTCAATTGATGTGCAGATCCATGACCACATCATTATCGGTGAAGGGTATTTCAGCTTTTCAGACAATGGGCTGATGCAGGCCATAAAGGACCAGATGAACGGGTTCATGGCGGCCGTCAGCTAACGAGACGAAGGAGGGATCATGCGAAGAGTCGATTGCACAATAACAAAGGATTCCTGCGAAGACATGGCGAATGCCCGGCATTTCAGCCCCTGTCTTTTGGTGAAATTCAGAGACAGGAAAGGCATTCATCGGCACAAGATCAATGCAGGCCATGGCGATGAGGTCTACGCCTTCCGTGAGAACGGTCAGACGTACATCTACATCCAGAACACACAATTGGAGTATGTGTGGCTTGAGATGTTTGCAGGGAAAGATAAGATCGGCGATGTCTTTTTCCGGGGAGGCCAGGTCGCAGAGGTTCTCGGCAGGGATAAGTGGGAGGATGACACGCCGCCGAAGATTGTGAAAAAGCTCGTGGAATACATCTACTGAAACAACCCGACAATCCAATAAAAAAGAGCCTTCTGGTAGTTGTGCCAGAAGGCTTTTTTGTTTTCAAGGAGGTGCCTGCCATGAACGATAGAGTAAAAAACGTACTGAACACCATCATTGAAAAGTTCAAATCCGGAGGCATACCGGAAGCGGTTGCGCTGGCGAGCTTTCCAATTCCGGACACGCCGAGCGCCAAGTGGTCTTTCACCAACCGTACCCTGATGTTTCTGTCAGGGACAGGTGATGCCCGTGGGTTTCGGCAGTGGCAAGAGGTCAATCGCTGGGTGCAAAAGGGCGCAAGGGCGATCTACATCCTTGTCCCCTGTTTCAGGAGAAAGGCTGATGAAACAGATGAGGACGAGATCATCGCGTATTTCAAGCCGACGCCGGTTTTCCGATTTGAAGACACTGAAGGAGATCCCCTGGACCATGAGAATGCCACATTGCCGGACCTTCCTCTGATCGAGACCGCTCAGAAGTGGGGGATATCGGTCACTGCGGTACCGGGGAATTACCGGTACAGGGGATACTATTCCCCTGAGAGGCATCAGATTGCCCTCGCATCCCCGGAAGAGAAAACCTTTTTCCACGAACTGAGCCATGCCGCGCATGAAAAGGTCAAAGGAAGCCTGAAAACCGGCCAAGATCCGTTGCAGGAAATCATAGCGGAACTCTCGGCCCAGGCCCTTTGTTATTTGGTCGGTAAACGCGCCAAGGAAACCATCGGGAACACCTATCAGTATATCGAGGAATATTCAATAAAGATGAACCTCAGCCCATACAATGCCTGCCTTAGGGTCTTAAACGAGACTGAGAGCGTACTGAATACAATCTTAAACGGAGGGGTCCCAAATGCAGTAACAGCGTAGAAGCCGCATTCAAATAAATCATCAGAAAAAGCCGCCTTGGAGAAAACCGAAGCGGCTTTTTTGTGCCCGAAAGGAGGAACAATGATGACCCGAGAGAAAAAGGAACATTACCAGGACACAGAGGCGCTCAGGAAAGTAATCCAACAGCTAAAGGGACAGAAATTCAAATTGGATTGTGGCCATCACATCACATTTGGTTATTACCTGGGGAACGACATCACCATATACAACGGCAAAAGGCCGGTCATCATCTGCTCCCAATGCGGCTACTGAAAGGAGGGCATCATGCACCAAAACCTGAATGAGAGGATCAACATCGAGATCATGGAGAATGCGCTTGATGCCCATGACTGGGCGCTGTGCGACCTCTGTTGGGAGCTTTACTGGTGGGTTGATTTCTTCAACATCGCCTTTTTCAAAGGCCAGCCGGCGCCGGTCCCTGCCCTTTCATTTGAGCGGACAACGGTCAGGACGCTCGCACATCATGTAATCGGCAGGAATGGGTTCGGAATCAAGCAAAAGATAAATCTGAACCGATCCTGCCTGGACCGTCCTCGGTGGGACATTCTTACGACCCTCATCCATGAGATGCTGCATTCATGGCAGGAGGTCTATGGAAATCCGTCCAACAGCTGGTTCCACAACAAGGAGTTCGGTATCAAGATGCTTGAGTTCGGAATCCTTGTGGACAACAAAGGCCGTCATATGGGGCTAACCGACCCCTTTGTCTTCATGCTCAAGAAGCACGGTATTGAATTCGGGATAAACTCTGGCTCAGACGGCATCATCAAGATCCCGGCCAAGCCCCATCCGAAAGGGAAATCCAAGCTTCGGAAATGGACGTGCGGCTGCCAGAACGTCCGTGTTGGAAAGTCTGAATTTAAAGCGACCTGCGACCTATGCGGGAACAGGTTTGAGTTAGCCAGGTAAAACAACCGAATACTGAAACAGAGAGGGTTTCCCGGAATTATCAAACCGGGGGGCCCTCTTTTTTTGTGGAGTCATGGAGCGGATCAACTTTCAAACAACAACTAATCAGCAATGGTGGATCGTCAACCCAACAACCTTAAAGCTACATTCTAAAAAAGGAGGGCAGCATGAGAGCACAAAGGGTTTTCGAGGACGATGTCCTCGCAGTTCCGGCACCGGAATGGACAGATACCTGGCACCCGGTATCGCATAAGCAGGTGATCGAGTCGTTAGAAACAGCCACAAGGGATCGGGGTCTGGAGGTCATCAGACGGTCGTATGAGCTGTCGCGGTCCGGCGCCACATTGTTCGGCACATGGGCCATCAGTCCCCTGTCCGGAAACCGGGAAGTCGAGTGGCAGATCGGGTTCCGGAATGCCGTCAACCGGACCATGGCCCTGGGCATCACCGCAGGGACCCGCGTCATCGTCTGTTCCAACATGGCCTTTAATGGCCAGTTTGTGGCCTTTCGCAGGCATACCAAGGGCCTCACCATCGAGGTCCTCCACATAGTTGCGGGAGAAGCCATGGACCAGGCGGTACTTGAAGCCTCTGCCTTTGAAGGCTGGCTCATGGGACTCAAGGAAATCCGCATCTCGCAGGAGGATTTTCGAATGCTCACCTGGGATCTTCTGACCCAGACCCCCTACCCGGTTAGCCTTCGTGACTTTTTACAGAACTACAAGGCGGAAGAACAAAGCGATTTCAATGGAACCCTGTTTGCCTGGTACGGCGCGGTAACCCGTTCCATCCGGGACAGGAGCATCCGGCAGACATTTAACATAACAAAGGATGTCAACCGGTTGGTCCGGCAATTCCAGAACAACAGACTTCCGGCGCTCACAACCATCCCTGTATGGCAGGGCAATCTGTTGCCTATGCCGGTGATCTGAAACACACAACCAAAAACACGGGGAGGCATGGTTTTCTCTTTAATGGAGAGACACATAGCCTCCCCCGAAAGGAGAATAAAGATGGACTTGGAAAAGATATTACGCATCGGATTATCGCAGGTGTCCGAGTCGAATTTAGGGGACCGAACAACCTACATCGGGGCGTCAGATGTTGCCGGGTGTCCCCGGATGAAGGTTCTGAACAAACAGAACCCACCCCAGTACGAACTTTCAACCCTGATCCAGTTTGCCAGAGGTCATCTGGCCGAACAGATATTGGTCGAAGGGGCAAAGAAGGCAGGGGTGTCGTTTCAGCATCAGTTTACAGTGCAACACGCCTCCGCCCCGTATATTGCCCATATCGATTTTGTCTTTGGGGCCAGGAAAGACGGTCCCCTGGCCGTCCTTGAGATGAAATCCACCCAAAACGGCGTTCCCGACTCCCCCTGGGAATCCTGGATCGAGCAGCTCCACTTCCAGATGGGGCTTCTTCAGGACAAATTCCCACAAGCCCAGGTCAAAGGGGCCATCATGGGGATCGATCTGGGCAGCGGGACATGGAAGCTCTACAACGGCTTTCAACCCGACCGGGAGATCTACAATCGTCTTCTGGCCAAGGCCGCTCACATCTGGGAGGCCTTCACCGGGAACATCCTACCCCGAACAGAGAAGGGACCGCTCTGTGCCTGGTGTCATCACCGGCCAGGGTGTCCTGCCTACCAGACAGAAGGGGTTCCGGAGTGTCCAAGCATGGAACCAGCATTAACAGAGTATCTGGGCATCCAGGAGCAAATCAAGATGTTCCAAAAGGACATGGATCGCATCAAAGAAAACCTGAAAGAGGCCGTCCGTCTTGCAGACCCCGAGAAGCTCAAGGCCCGGATCGGAGAGACCCTCTTAACCATCAAGGAACTGAGCCGAACGACCCTTGACAGCGGGACATTGAAGAAAGCCCTGCCTGAGGTCTTCCAGAACTTTGCCAAGACATCGACCTATGAGGTTCTTCGGATCGAATAACCTGCCAGTCAACCCGCCAGGGGAGAAACGCTCTCCACGAGGCCTGCGATTCTCTCCTGATTAATCAACCCAATTTTACAGGAAAAGGAGGACAACGACATGGTCATCATTGAAAGGTACAACAAGCATGCAGACACGGTTGAACAGAAAAGTTACGAGACCGTTGCCGAGAGGGTACGGAAATTTCGAGCGGATTGTCCCATCGATCGGGGTTGGGGCCTGCTCACAGAGATTTCATTTCCGGACGAAAGCACGGTCAGGTGCATTGCCCAGATTCAGGATCCTTCAGGAAAGGTCCTGGCAACCGGAACCGCAGAGGAAAAACGCGAGGCGTCAGCAATCAATAAGACATCAGCGGTCGAGAACTGCGAAACCTCGGCCATTGGCCGGGCGCTGTTCGCTGCCGGATTCGGCGGCGGGGAATTCTGCTCTGCAGACGAGCTCATGACCGCGCTGAAGGCGCAAGAGAATGTCCGTTCGGTTACCAGCGAGGCGGTCAAGGCAACCGGCGCAGGCAAAGTGAGCCGCCTTCCAAAACCAAAGCCGCCTGAGTCCCAACCTTCTAAAAAGCCCCCGGAGCCAATGCTTCAATCGAATAAAACACCAGGAATCAAAGCCGAGTTGGGTCCTACCTTAAAAGGAGTCACTTACCGCAAGGAAGGGAACATGGTCATTGCGGAGGGAAAAACCTTTGAGGTGAAGGGCCTCCTGAAAAGCGCGGGATTTGCCTGGAACGGTGAGGTCAAGGGATGGACCAAAGAAATCGGATCATAGGAAAATGCATCTAAAAATATCGTTCTTGGAGGACCAATCTTCCGATTAAGTCAGAAACCGACCAACCGCTGAAATGATTCATGGCCTTCTGCCGCTTTTGTCAGAAAAAGCGAAAGGAGGCCTCTTTTTTACAGCGGATGACTCGACACTTATTCGGGAGGCTGTGAACAAACATAGGCCGACATCTCAGCACGGCCAAAGACGGGGGACATCCGATGCCTGAGCGCAATACACGGGGGAAGCTCCCGTGCGCCTTACCGAGCGGCCACCGGCACAAAACACCCAACCGGGGGAAGAAAATACCGGACAAGGAGGATGTCATGCTGAACAAAGTCCAATTGATCGGAAGACTGGGGCAAGACCCCCAATCCAGGAACAATGGCGTAGTAACCTTCACCCTCGCTACAAATGAGGTATGGCGGGACAAAAACGGGGATAAGCAGGGCAGAACCGAATGGCACAACATTGTGGCCTTCGGTCCTGTAGGTGACATCTGCGCCCAGTACCTCAAGCAGGGGTCGCTCTGTTACCTGGAAGGGAAGATCCAGACCACCCGGTGGACGCCGGCAAACGGAGGGGATGAGCGGCAGATTACCCAGATCGTTGCCAACGGGGTGAAGTTTCTCCCCAGCGGCAAAGCAACTGTACCCGGTAACAGTGATCAAACACCCCAAAATCTTTTTAGTGCAGTAGACACAGACGTGCCCTTTTAGTCCCTCTCAAACCAGGGGGGAGGTCCATGACTTCCCCTCTGGGGAGTCATGCGTCCTCCTCCAAGGAGGAAGACCATGCAACTATCGCTTTTCCAGTTGAAGAACGAACACATCCACGATCCGGGACGGGCAGTGTATACCCCCGGATACCGGGTAATGATTGTCAAAGACCCAGGCGTGTATGCGCCTGCGAACGTATCCAGCTCAGTTGGAGCGGCGGAAATGTTCCGAAAGCTTCTCACTGAAAAAGGATCCACGGATCGAGAGCATTTCATGCTCCTGATGCTCAACGGGCAAAACATGATCATCGGGTTCAATATGGCAGCGGTAGGCGGCCACAATTGCGCCCAGGTCCGCCTTCCAGAGGTGTTCAGGATGCTTTTGCTTGCAGGGGCGGCGGCATTTGTGGCTGGCCATAATCATCCCAGCGGATGCTGCAGCCCCTCAGCAGATGACATCAGCCTGACCAGAGAGATCATCAAAGGCTCCAAGATTCTCGGTTTAAACCTACTGGACCATATTATCGTGGCTGATTTCGACAACTATTACAGCTTTGCAGACGACGGAAAGCTTCGGCAGATATCAAGGGAGCTTGCCAATGAATGAGATGGAAAACCATCATGCGCCCCAGAGCGTGGCACAGGAGGCTGTTATGAGAACAGATATATTCTGGGTAGAACGGGGGTCTGGCGAGTGGAATCGCATGTGGGACGCGCTCGCTAAATTGCCACTGAACAAGAATCAAAGCAATCCGACGGTTTGCGCCTGTGAAGGCGAGTGCTGGCAATATATGGACACGGCGGTTTACGACAACGAGGCAAAACACAGCTTCCGGCATCGGTTGCATCCCGCAACCAGGGCCAGGGAGTATGTGTTTATCCCGGTTTCGCCCGCTGCCAGGCTGAGTATCCAATAAGATCACACCAAATTACCCCGAAATGGGATGGTTCAGGTCCTCTGTTTTAAGACCGGAGGGTCTTTTCGAAACTATCCTGGGGGCAATCTCTAAGCAAAATCGACCAGGCGATGGAAGATAGGAAGGAGCGGCGAAGGCCCTTTTGGAATGAAAGGCCAAATCCTGTACCCATCGGCATCGTCTGGCAGGAGGAGAACAAAATGGCAACAAGGAGAGTAAAGGCAGGGGCCAGGTATGTTTACAACCCAGTGCCCTTTGATCAGTGGAACCCACCGTTTGACTGCGAGCCCGGGGACATCGTGAAGGTTGTCAACCTTCCAGGGTGTCCGAAGGCAAACAGCATGGGGATGTGTCATATCGAACGGAACGGCAGGTTTGCAGGGATGGTCTGCACAAACTCGCTGCATCCTGTCAGCCGTGTTGCTGGCACGGTCACAAAAAAAATAGGAACAAAGCTGGGGATGAAACAAGGCAATAAAAGGAGAACATTATGGCACGATTAGGATCGATTGCAAAAATGGGCTATTACCCGACACCGCCCGAGGTGGTCAGGCAAATCCGAGGCATCCTTCGGTTTCCGGAAGGGAGATTTCGAGCAATAGATACCTGCTGCGGAGAGGGAGATGCATTGAACCTTCTGACCCAGGGAATCTCCCAGGCGGAAACCTTTGGGGTGGAGCTGGACAAAGAGCGGTTCAAGGCTGCCAGGGAAAAACTGGCCCATGTCCTCTGGGCCGATTCGCTATGGGAATTCTCAGGCCGAAGAGGGGCGTTTCAGCTGCTATGGCTGAATCCGCCCTATGACACTGATGAATCCATTGAAAACGATAACAGGAAGCGGCTGGAGTACCGATTCCTAGAAGACCATCTGGACTTCCTCGGGCCTGAAGGCATCCTCATCTACATCGTCCCATGGGACACGGTGCGATCACGAACCGTGACAGAGCTCCTTGGCTCGCGGATGAGCGATGTAAGGGTCTACCCCTTCCCGTATCAGGGAGATGAAAATCTATTCGAACGCTTCGGACAGACAGTCCTGATTGCCCGGCGGCACAGGCCGTCAAAAGCTGAACAAGAAAGAACAAAGGGCATGTTCGACAAGCTGGCCGGGACGCCCTTGTGGAAGGTTTATTACGCAGAGCTTATCAGTACCGACAGGATGACAGAGCAGGTGATGGTCCCGGAGAAAGGAGAAGATGAAGCGACCTTCCTGTTTCGAGGGCATCGCTTTGACCCGGACCCGGTATTTCCCAAGGTGGAAAAATCTTCACTCTGGCAGCAATGCCAGAGGGAGAGCTTCCCTGCGCTGGGAACCGAAGGCATCAGGCCGTTGACGCCGCTTCGCGAGGGTCACCTGGCTATGCTCCTTGCGAGCGGCATGATGAATGGGGAGGTGGCATCCAATGGAGAGCGGCTCATTGTCAAAGGGTCGGTCAAAAAGACAAAGACCGTCACAGTGGAAGAGATCGAAGACGGCGAAAAGACCGTTGAAACCGACCACTACAACATTACGGTGCGGGCGATCGGGTTCAGCCCGGAACCGGAAATCTTCAACATCCAGTAGGAGGACGTCATGTACCGACAAATCGAGATGTTGGGGGTGTGGGCGTACACCAACGCCTTCATTCTCGACGATGACCAAAATCTCCTGATGACATCTGTGTTCGGACGGCCTGCCCTGGTGAAGGCCATTGTTGCCGGCATCCTGGAACGAAAAACGGTCGACATCGAGGGGATCGGACCGGTTATGAGGCCACCATGGACAGCTAAAACCAAAACAGCCGTGGTGGAGCCCGGGTGCTGGTTAAAGGTATTTTCGATCCCGGATTTCTTTACCGGGGACCGGTGTCGCGTGGTTATCGGGAAAGACAAGGTCCGGGCATTTCAGTTTGTACAGGAAACCGTGAGCACGCCCATGAAACCCGAGTGGGCCGATTGGGTATGGGAAAATGTGCTGGATACGACCGAGACCCAGGGGTTCGGGGTCATCGACGGCAAAGACCTGTCTGTCATGAGACCCCATCTCATCGAAGTTCAAAAAAGCGATGCCGACATCGACCTAATGGTCATAGAGGCACTCAAGCAAGGGATCATCTCATAAACCCACCTCATCCCGAAGGGGGTAGGCTGCATGACACCCCCTGCCGGGGGAATCGTGTGCCTGCTCCCTCCTACAGGAGAAAAACATGGAAGACAATAAAGAGAAAAACATCTCGTTAAAGGCGTTCCTCGGCCGATTTGCCGGGGCACTCAAAAGGAAAGTGGTATCCGGGTTTTCACCCTTATGGAACCCGGAACAGGAAGGTCAATTTGAACAACAGGCCGATCACAAGCTGGCAGAGCTCTTGCGACAACCCTTCGAAGCCCAGCGAAACGCCATTATCGCCCTTGCCCGGGGGTTCCTCCATGGGAACAAGCGGGGCTTGGTCCTCACTGCGGAGATGGGGACAGGAAAAACCATCTGCGCCATTTCAGTAGCCCATCTGATCCACAAAAAACCCTACCGGGCGCTGGTCATGTGCCCCCCTCATCTGGTTCAGAAATGGATCAGGGAGATCGAAATCACCCTCCCCAGATGCGCAGTGATCAACCTGAACGGCAAGGGGATCGCAGATCTTGAGTCACTGCGCGGCAAGAGAAAACCCCTCTGTGCCGAGTGGTATGTTCTCGGCAGGGAACGGGCCAAACTGCATCATCAGTGGAAAAGGAGCCTGATGCAACAAAAGCACCTGGAGAGGATGCTGTGCCCCAGATGCGGAAAAGAGGTGCATAGCATCAAGGGGGACCGGCCGACCCATTATTGTGGAGAGGCGCTTTACAAGGCTGACAGGACCGGGACCCGCCGCTTTGCCAAGGCCGAGTACATCAAAAGGCAATTGCCCAAAGGGTTTTTCGACCTTTTTGTGGCGGATGAGGTTCACGAGCTGAAAGGCGGCACAACGGCCCAGGGCCAGGCCCTGGCGAATCTGGCATCCTGCTCTAAGCGAACCCTGGCACTCACCGGCACCTTGATGGGCGGCTATGCCACCAACCTGTTTTATCTCTTATGGCGGCTGATGCCGCGTAAGATGGCAGGGGAAAAGATTCCGTTCAACTCGCCCATGGGGTTCGCCGAACGGTACGGGATCATTGAACGGACCCAGATTGAAAAGCGGTCTCAGGAGTACGGTTCGGCCTCTATCGGCCGGAGCCGGTCCACCCGGACCATTGTCAAGGAAAAACCGGGCGTAAGCCCCCTCATCCTAACGCGGTTTCTCCTGGAACACGCGGTGTTCATGCGCCTTTATGACGTATGCACTGCCCTTCCTTCCTATGAAGAGGAAGTCATCGAGGTGGAAATGGGTCAGGAGCAGGCAGCGGCATACACCCAGTTTGAGAAGGATCTTTTAGCTGAAGTGAGTCATGCCCTGGCAAAGGGGGATCATAGTCTTTTAGGCGCGTTGGTAAACTCTCTGCTCGGGTATCCGGACGGCGCGAGAAGGGGTGAGGTGGTATGCCATCCCAGGACAGGGGATCTGGTGGCTGAAGGGCCCCAAATTCTTGAACCCATGCTGCCCAAAGAGGAAAGTCTCCTTCGGATCCTGGATCAGGAATTGAAAGAGGGAAGGAAATGTCTGGTCTGTCTGGAGCATACCGGGACCAGAGACCTTATCCCTGACCTGATGGAGAGAATCGAGCGCTGCGGTCTTCGTCCCTTTGCGTTGCGGAGCACCACGGTTGCCACGGAAAAGCGTGAACAGTGGGTCAAAGACAAAATGGCCCTGGGGGCTTATGACGTGATGATCGCCAATCCCCGGCTGATCCAGACAGGGCTTGACCTTCTGGAGTTCCCAACCCTGATCTTTTTCCAGACCGGGTACTCGATTTTCACCCTGCGGCAGGCCTCTCGCAGGTCTTGGCGGATAGGGCAAAGCCAGCCGGTAAAGGTCTTTTACATGGCCTACCGAAAGACCATGCAGGCAACCGCCCTTTCCTTGATTGCAACCAAGCTGGAGACAGCTCTCGCCGTAGAAGGCGACCTGAGCGATCGTGGTCTCACTATCCTGGCAGAGGGGTCCAATTCGATGCTGATCGAGATGGCGCGAAGCCTGACCGGAGAAAGAGAAAACGTCAGTGTTAGCGCCGCCTGGAACACGTACAAACGAGCAGAGATGGACGCAGACAGTTTTCTGACCGAAGTGCCTGAAGACGTGGCCACAACCACCACCATCACCAGGGGGAATAGAACCGCCAGGGTCATTCATCGCATTGAACGGGGAGTGATTTACCCTCGCAACGGATACGCTGTCGGCTATGTAGATAACGTCCAGTTTGTGTTCAAGGACGGTGCGGTATTGTTCAACGACCGGATTGTTGGTGAATACGAACAGAAAGGCGGAAGGGGCCGTATTGGACAAAAGGCGATACAGATTGTCCGGGCAGGAAACAGATTCGTGCTGTTTGAGCTGAGGGAGACTGAGGCAACAGAGCCTGAGCTTCAAGAAGCGGCATGATACCACCATTCACTTCCCCTTTGAAGGGGGGAGTGAATGGGTGGAAAGGTGAAAAAAAATCCACACTCTGGCCAAGTATGAAAACAAGCCGATAACCAGGATGGGGATCGAATTCTCCGCGATGAACCCTCCTTACCCAGTGGTGACAAAAGAATTAAATAGTACAAGAAATCCGCCTGATCAAATTGGCAAATCCCAATGAACTGCACCCATGCAAAGGCTTATAGCCCGCGCCGACTTAAACTAATCTGGAGTTTTTTGAATGGTTGGTAGAATGATGAGGACATTTTTTCTGAATGAATTGCCGAATCAGACGGAGGTCTGGCGCGAAAAGTCTGAGCGGGAATGGAAAGGCAAAGTCGTGACAGGGGAGGCTTCAACGCAAGAAGAATGCCTACGACAGTCTATCGAACCAAGTTAGTCTTTTTTTTGCCTCAAAAATGTTACATAACCTGTTATTGGCCGAAGCTTCAACGATCCTCTTCCATTGTTCATTACGTTCGGATAAAGGAGAGATCTTCTCCTCAAATTTGGGGTTGAATTTCTGATTGCCCGTTGGCATGTATGAATTACTGACAAGAGAAACGCCTTCGGGAAGCTGCATCAAGAATTTCTTTGTTAATTTCTCACGTTTCAAGGGCTTCTGTGTCATAAATTGCCTCCTATTGGATGGTATTAAGCTTCTCTTTCAATTTCCCGAATGTTTAAATGTGACCACCCTCCTGTGCCTCAATGTCATATCTTTACCCGTCTGCGGATTTCTCCCTCTCCGCTTTGTCTTATCCCTGATACAAAATTTACCAAATCCACTGATCAGAACGTCTTCCCCGGATTCCAAGGTTTGTTTGATGATTTCAAGGAGTGATTCGATTGCGGAAATTGCCTTCTTGTTCGATCCGCACCTTTTTCGATAACATGAATTCGTCAAAATATATGGGTCGATATTTATCCCATATGCAGCCCTTGCTTCTAAAGTCCGCGATACCGCTTTCAGTGGATATGTCGGCACCCATGAATACAATGTTTTTGCCGCCTTTCGCAATTTTCCGGGCGACTATCGAGATGTTAGCTTCTATTTTGTTTGCCATTTCTATGTCCATCTTTGTTGATGCCTCTTTCCGTGATTCAGCTTGTCTTTCAGTTTTCCGAAGCCTCTGATAAGAATATTTTCTCCAAATGACAAGGTTAGACCCCCCTAAGATTAGAAAGCAAACTTCGGATTTTAAAAGGTCAGCATTCTTATCAGTGCATCCCAATGTGATCACGGCTCCCCTCAATCGGATTGGCATATTTGGTTTGACCAACTCACATAATCCTTCTTGGTCTCAAAAACGTCACAGAGTCTATGATTAGCGAAAGCTTCAACTATTCTTTCCCACTGCTTATTTCTTTCAGGTAGTGGGGACACATTCTCCGCAAACGCTGGTTTTCCCTTCTGTTCATATACATTGCTAACAAGATAAACGCCTTCAGAAAGTTCCATCAAGAATCTCTTTGTTAATTTCTCGCGCTTGAAAGGTCCTACATTCGCTGACATAAATAGCCTCCTTATTGGGTGATATTGAGTTTGTCTTTCAGTTTTCCCGACAATTTGAATGCGACCACCCTCCTATTCCTCAATGTCATATCCTCACCGGTCTGCGGACTCCGCCCTTTTCGCTCTTTCTTTTCCTTGACAAAGAATTTCCCGAACCCGCTGATCAGGATGTCTTCGTTTGATGAAAGGGTCACTTCCATGATTTCGAGGAGAGATTCTAATGTCTCCGAGCTTTCCGCTTTACTCAGTTCCGTGTTGTTTCGAACACTTTCAGCAATGTGGGATTTAGTAAGGGTCATGCATGGCCTCCTGCTGAAGGGTTAATGATCAGGGTTCTGAGACCTTTTCAATTTCAAGAATCACGGTTCCGCCGCCGGTGTGCTCACAAAGGTCGAGGCACTGGACATAGCCCTTGTTACCGTCCTGGCACAACCCGAGATTTTGCGGGATCACCCCCTGATACAGGGCAACGTAATAGAGCATGATGGATGCCAGGGAATGCATGCACATATTGTCGGTTTCCTTCAGATTGAGCCGGTAACCATCGTCCACTACAATCCTATCGCTCTTCCTGTAAACAGGACAATGGCCCTTGATCTCTTTGACGCTAATTAGCAGCTTATCCATATGAAAATCCCTGCCAGATGTCACGACAAACCAAAAATGGCTTTCACAATGGCCGACTCCATCTCTTGAGTAAGTTCCCAAACGTACCCGTTATAAAGACGCTTTTTGGCAAAGATGTGCCGGGCTTCAATGACATTGTCGGTACGCTTGTCTATGAGGATAGGAATTCCAATGTTGGCCCTGAGTCTCCTTTCTTTATCTTGTTCCAAAACATCTATTCGGCCTTCAGAATCAAAAACCAGATTGAAGTATAGTAACCGCAGAATCTCCACCGGTTTTCGCTGTTCCAGTTCCACCCCCGCTTCAACACACCGAACGCGCATGTTGGCATACTCGGGCATGCGCTCTTTCGGATCGCGTTCGGTTAAACGCAGGTATCTGGCAAGCGGTAATCGCTTTATCGTATCGTCATCTTCTACCAGAAAAATCCATATGGCTGTTCCCATGATTCTCCCGTTGCTTGATGGTCTCAGACGATTATAGGGTATGGATCGCTCAGCTCTTCAGAAAGGACTCATTCGACAAGATCGGTCCGACGATGCACATTGCATGATGGCCAACAAAAATATTTCCAATTTGCAAAATTGTCAAGATCGTATGAAGGTCACAAAGCCCTATACCATTTCCCCAGGGGTCTCAGGAATCGGTTTGGCCCGAAGCATGTGATAGCAAGGATCGCGATTCCTGTTCAACGTAAGAATTGGTCATTTTGCGCCGACCTTGCATTTCGGCCTTAACAATAAGACAGCCTGTTTTCCAGCGTTTCGAATAAACATTAAGAATGCGATTCCAGGATCTTCACCTGTGAATCTATAGGGCAATTGCAGAGTCTCTGCGCAAAAAGCTTGACAGCGACTTGCCGATCGTATAATGGATGTGCCTGAATCTCATACAAA
>Ga0068714_10001886_pt1 | contig 28606 bp, 23 predicted proteins | sample MTBNYHSulfiMetaG_FD_62988 | JGI IMG/M metagenome (GOLD analysis project Ga0068714, IMG submission 62988) | Enrichment culture microbial communities from rom New York Harbor, USA that are MTBE-degrading - MTBE-NYH (New York Harbor Sulfidogenic)... | ecosystem: Environmental > Aquatic > Marine >...
CACCGGCGGAAATGGTGTCGAGACCGTAGGCGTTGCAGAGCTGGTTGGCGTAGGCGACTGCCTCCAGATGGTCGACGCCGCAGGTCGAGCCGAGGGCGGCGAGGGTCTCGTATTCCGGCCCGCCGTAGACCGGGTCGACGACATACTCCCCGTCGACGCGGACGACCCGCTTGCAGGCGATGGGACAGGCGTGGCATGTGTCGCGTCCGACAAGAATCGTCTCCGTCATCGTCGTGCCGGCGATCCGCTTCACCCCCTCGAACTTGCCTTCGCGGAAGTTGCGGGTCGGCAAGCGTCCGACCTCGTCCATCTGGAGCATCCCGCCGCCGGTTCCGTGCTCGTGAAAGCCGGCCCACCGCGCGCGGGCCTCCAGGACGCGACCGGCGATCGTTTGGGCCGCCTGGGGGTCGGCGACCTCCACTGCGCCCGTCCCCCGCACCGCGATGGCGCGCAGCCTTTTCGATCCCATGACGGTGCCCAGCCCCGTCCTGCCCGCGGCGCGGTTGGCGTCTCCGATGATGCACGCGAACCGAACGAGGTTCTCCCCCGCGATGCCACATTGGAGGATGCGGATCTTCTCATCGTCGTGCCCTTCGCGGATCGACGATTCGACCTGCGCCGTCTCTTTGCCCCAAAGATGCTTCGCGTCCCGGATCTCGACTTCCCCGTCGTGGATCCAGAGGTAGACCGGGCTGTCTGCGACGCCGGTCACGATGATTGCGTCGAATCCCGCCCGCTTCAGTTCGGCCGCCCAGTGCCCGCCGACGTCGGCTTCGCCAAACCCGCCGGTCAGCGGGGACTTCGCGCCGACGGCGTGACGGCCGCTGCCGGGGATCGGCGTGCCGGAGGCGACCCCGGTTGCGACGACGAGGGGGCTCTCGGGGGCGAGTGGATCCAGGCCCCGCGGCGTATGTCGCAGCAGCTCCTGGGCGATGAACCCCCATCCCCCGAGGTACAGCCGGTAGAACGCCTCCGAGGGCTCTTCAACGCGCACCGCTCTCGAGGTCAGATCAACGTGCAGGACTCGGCCGCAGTAACCGTTGGGCATTATCCCTCCCTCGTCGATTCAGGGAGGATTGTCACCCAGCGCAGCGGTTTCTTCTAGTCCGTGCCGTGGGCGCGTTCGCCCGCGATCTTGAGCCACAGGAGATTGGACGCGCGATGGAAATCGCGTAGCCTGACCACGGACATGGGAATCAAGGGACATCGGAGGCGAAACCGGAGCCAGACGACGGACGATCCGGCGCTGGACGGCGCGGGGCAGGACCTGGCGTACCGGTCGCTCTTCGACGGTATCCCCGTTGGCCTCTACATCACGACGCCAGACGGGACGATTGTCGACGCCAATTCCGCGCTGGTCGGCATGCTCGGCTATGAAGCGAAGGACGATCTCCTCGGGATGAACGCCTCGCAGATCTACGCCGACCCGGAGGACCGCCGAAAGGAGCGTGGCCTCCTGGCGAAAGCCGATCATGTACGGGATTTCGAAACGAGGCTTCGGATGCGCGATGGCCGGACCATCTGGGTGCGCGACACCTGCCGCGCCGTTCGAGATGCCGAAGGGCGCATCCGGAAGTACGAGGGAGTCCTCCAGGACATCACCGAGCAGAAGGAGTACGAGCGGAAGCTGTCTCACATGGCGCGCCATGATCCGCTGACCGGTGTGTTCAACCGGCACGCGCTCGCTGAGCTTCTCGCCGCGGAGGTGCGCCGCGCGCGGCGGTATTCACAGCGGATCGGTGTTCTGATGGTCGATGTCGACCGCTTCAAGGAGGTCAACGACCGGTTCGGCCACGAGGTCGGGGATCTTGTGCTGTGCCGCGTCGCCGGGGTACTGCTTCGGTCGGTGAGGGACTGCGACGTCGTGGTCCGCTACGGTGGGGACGAGTTCCTCGTCCTCCTGATTCACGGCGACGCGGAGTTGGCACGGGTTAGGCAGCGAATCGAGCGGGAGTTGGCCGCGGATCGGGAGGCGCGGGCCGTCGCGGGCTTTCAGGTGACCCTGTCGATCGGGACGGCGCGCTGGGATCCGCAGGCGGGAGAGGCCATCGAGCGGGCCCTCGACCATGCCGATCGGGCGATGTATGAGGAGAAGCGCCGGGCCAGCTGCCCCTGACCGGGGCTGCCGGCTCGCGGCCGTTCGTCCGAGTTACGTCGCCCCGCCCCGGGACGCAGGGGGTCGGCCGCCGTGGGTGAGTATTCGGATCCGATGCCGGGTCCCACCGGCGGCCAGCGAGGCGACGTATCCCGGGGGCGATTCCAGATCGTAGAGCGAGAAGGAAGAAACGCCGTCGTCCTCCAGCTGCGTCGCGACGACCGCCGCGCGATCATCCGGCGCGACACTTACCGCGAACCGGCTCAGCCGCTCGGGGACCCCGCCTCCAAGTGCCTTCAGATATGCTTCCTTGCGAACCCACGTACGGAAGAAGGCCGCCTGCCTTTGCTCCTGGGGCAGCGAGAGAAGCGCCTCGACTTCCCGCTCCGCGAGGAACCGACGGGTCAGATCGTCGATGCGCAGCCCCCCCCGCGTGCGCTCGATGTCGAGGCCGAGCGGACCGCATTGGCCGACGGCGATCCACACCTGCTCCCCGGAGTCGGACAGGCTGAACTCGATGCCTGCCTGATGCATCTCGCTCAAGTGGGGTTTGCCGCGGCGGTCGCGCGTGAGCTGCACGCGGGCTGGGGAGACGCCGAGGTAGCGCGCGAGGCACTCCCGGAGAAGGATCCGTTCCCTCACGAATCGTGCCCGTCCTCGCCTGGAGGCGAGTTGGTCCGCTGCCGTTCGGTCCGGATCGGGAAGCTCAATCGCACGGCGCATCCAATGGGGGGCATCTGGGTCGATCGACGCCGTCCAGACATGGACTTCCTGCGGGCCGAGCTCCATCCCCTTCCTCCTTTGGTGCGCGTTCCTCCCCACGCAGCATAGCCGGGCTTCGCGCCACGTGCTATCCGGTCGGAACCCGATGGACCGTCCGCTCAGCGGGTCAGGGTTCCGCCTGGCTTCTCTCGAGCGCGGTCCGCATCGAAGAGAGGGCAGGGACGGCGATGGGGAGGAACACGGTGCTCTTGGCGTCCCCGGGACGCGGCTCGGCCGGGAGCGCGAGGGGGGACACGCGGTACAATGCCCGGCACGAAACCGCCGATCGAGGAGAGGAGTGGGATGCCTGAAGAGGACGCCAAGCGGGACGCGAGGAAGGAAGGCGCTGTCGCGGAGGGCCGTGAGAAGCGGCGGAAGCTCCCCGGGATCGAGCCGGTCGAGACGCATCATGAGCTAACTCTGAAGGGACGCGGGATCCGGTACACGGCTCGTGCCGGCGTTATTCCGCTGAAGGACGAGTTCGATGAAACCGAGGCCGAGCTCTTCTACACTGCCTACGAGGTTGACGGCGTGGAGGATCGCTCCGCGCGGCCGCTCACGTTCGCGTTCAACGGAGGCCCGGGCTCATCGTCCGTCTGGCTGCACATGGGAGCACTCGGGCCGAAGCGGGTCATTATGGAGCCCGAGGGATGGATGCCGGCCCCGCCGTTCCGATGCGAGGACAACGAACACACCTGGCTCGATCAGACCGATCTCGTGTTCATCGATCCGGTTGGGACGGGGTTCAGCCGCGCCGCGAAAGAGGATCTAGACCGCAAGTTCTGCGGCTTCCAGGGAGATATCGAATCGGTCGGTGAGTTCATTCGCCTCTATCTGACGAGGTATCGACGCTGGGCTTCCCCGCTCTTCCTCGCCGGCGAGAGCTACGGCACCACCCGTGCGGCGGGACTCGCCGGGCACCTGGTGGACAGAGGGATCACGTTCAACGGGATCGTCCTCATCTCGACGGTGCTCGACTTCGGCGCGATTCGGTTCATGCCGGCGAATGATCTTCCGTTTCAGCTCTTTGTCCCCACGTACGCTGCGACTGCGTGGTATCACCGAAGGCTCCCCGCGAAGCTCCAGGAACGCTCCCTGTCCGACCTGGTGGCGGAAGTCAAGTCCTGGTGCGAAGGGGAGCTCACGGTGGCGCTGATGAAGGGGGATCGGCTCGACGTCAAGGAGCGTCGGCGGATCGCGAGGAAGCTGTCCGACTACACCGGCCTCGACGTCGACTACGTGCTTGGAACCAATCTGCGAATCAACATCCACCACTTCTGCAAGGAGCTCCTGCGCGGGGAGAAGCGCAGCGTCGGGCGGCTCGACTCGCGCTTCCAGGGGGTGGAGGCGACGACGGCCACCGAGCGACCGGAGTTTGATCCATCGATGCTCGCGATCACCCCGCCCTACACGTCGGTGTTCAATCACTACGTTCGATCCGAGCTGGGCATCGAGACCGACCTCGTGTACGAAACGTTGAGCATGCAAGTGAACGAGAAGTGGGAGTGGGAAAAGGGATCGATGCCGGCCACCGGCGAGGCATTGCGCAGCGCGATCGCCAAGAACCCGCACACGAAGGTGTTTGTCGGCCAGGGCTGCTACGACTTGGCGACGCCGGGGTTCGCGACGGAGTACATGCTGTCGCACATGAACGTCGATGCAGCGCATCGCGGGAACCTGGAGATGCATGACTACGAGGCGGGTCACATGTTCTACCTCGATGCCGATTCCCTGGCGGCGTTCCGGGGCGATGTCGAACGATTCCTCTCCGCTTCCCGGTAGGCCGGCGATGCTACGGCCTCGCGGGCCTGTCAGTCAGTCGATGTGCTGGGTCCCGAATTGGATGTCTCGGCGATGCGAACCCAGCGCCCCCTGCCGTTCGACGAGCACCCCTAGACGGAGTCGAAGCGCGTTGATGTCCCGTTGCGCGTCCGCCTCTCCGCGGCGACCTTGAGCTGATAGGCCGCCCTGGCCACCGATCCGTCCCAAGCCAAGCCGATTGCCGGCTCGCCCAGAAGCCGGTACTCGGAGAACTCCGTGTTCTCGAGGTAGTCGGCAAAACCGCGAGGATCTCTGGCTTCGTCTGCCGCAGGAACGCTCCGCGTGAGACGTTGACGCAGTCGTCCGAGATGTCCCCGATGAAGCATTCGGGTCGGCGGTTCACGTGGGCGTCGACCAACGCGTCGAGGTAGACGCGGACCTCCTCGCGGAGCGCGGCGCGATCAGGCTTCGCGCCTCCTGCCATCTTGCGCCTCCACGGCGCGGGATGACGGGTCGGTCGGACCCTCGGTGCTACCTAAGGCGGATTGGCCTGCATCCTCCCCGGCGGAACCGAGGGTCGCGCCGCGCCGCCTGGTCGTGCGGGGATTCACGTCGTACACTCAGGCAATTCAAGGAGGCGTTCATGCGGATTCGTTCGCTCGTGTTGTCGGTCGTCTTCCTCGCCCTTGTGGGAGTGTTGGTCGGCTGTGGTGACCGCTCGTCCCCCGCGACGGCGAGCGGGCCGGCGGAGACGGCCGACGGCCCCGCGTCGCCCACGTCCGAGGCGATTGGAACGCCGATCGAGCCCGCGGCCGAGGTCCCCGAGGGCGTGGCCGTCGCGTACGTGAATGGGAAACCGGTACTTCGTCAGGACTACGAGTCCGCCAAGGAGGCGCTGCTCGCGCAGTATGAGCAACTCTATGGGCAGTTTGGCATGAGCATCGACGCCTTCCTGACGGGGGCGCGAGGCCGCCTGTTCGAGCTCTCGGTGGAATCGGAGGCGCTTCGCCGCGCCATCGGGGCCGGCCTCATCCAGGAGGAGGCGGATCGTCGAAACCTCCGTCCCACCTTGGAGGAGGTGGACGCCGAGTTCGAGCGCCAATACCGCGAGTTCCTCACCGGGCGGAGCTGGACGGAGGGGGATTTCGCAGCGTACCTCGCCGAGCAAGGGACCTCGTTCGAGGTCTTCAAGGAGAGCATTTTCGAGTCGATCGAATGGGAGTTGACGCTTGGCGCGGTGCAGCGCGCCGTGGCGGGAGCGATCGAGCCCACTGAGGAGGAACTGGCCGCTTACTTCCAAGAACACCGGGCGGACTACTCCCAACCCGAGCAAGTGAAGGCGTCGCACATCCTTGTCGCTACGAGAGAGGAAGCGGAAGCGGTCCTTGCGGAAATCGGACAAGGAGCGAGTTTCGAGGAGCTGGCGCGGGAGCGTTCGACCTGTCCCTCCGCTTCCGCGGGCGGCGATCTTGGCTGGTTTGGCCGGGGTCAGATGGTCGGCCCGTTTGAAGAGGTGGCTTTCTCCATGGAGGTCGGCGAAATCAGCGATGTCGTCGAGACGGATTTCGGTTTCCACGTCGTGCTTCTCAGCGACCATCGAGACGCGGCCGAGCCGGAGATGGAAGAGGTCCTTGACCAGGTGCGCGCCGACCTCGTGGAAGAGGTCGAGACCGAGCGGCTGCAGCGTTGGTTCGACGAAGTGTATGAAGCGGCGGAAGTGGTCGTCCTCCTGCCGCTTCTCGACGCGATGCGGATCCAAGAGGAGGATACGGATCTCGGGATCGCGGCGTTCGAGCGGATCCGGGAGGAGGGCTCGGTTGACGAACCGTATCTTTCCTACATCCTCGCGACCCTCTACGAGACGAAGCTCTCGGAAGCACAAGCCGAGCGGGATTCGCTCGACCCGGAGGGCGGCGATACGCCCGAGCGGGCCGCCGAACTCGCGGCGATCGACGCGCGGGTCATTCAGCACATCGAGAGGGCGCTCGCGGAGTACCGGCTCGCACTGGAATCGATCGAACCAGAGGAGGAGATCGAGGTGAGGATCGGCGAACTCGAAGCGCAGCTCGCGGCGGAGTCGCACGAGGGCGAGACGCCTGGAGGGTCCTCCGAGTAGTCCGCTCAGCGGATGGTGAGGGTCACTTGGGAGGATCCGGGCGCAGGTGGCGGTCGAACCACGCGGCGATCTCTTCCAGTCGGCGAAGGCGGTGGCGCGGCTTGCCGCTGCGCGAAAGCTCGTGGTTCTCCTCCCGAAACATCACCAGGCGGGTCTCGATGCCGTGGTAGCGAAGCGCGGTGAACATCGAAATCCCCTCGGGCAGCCAGCAGCGATGGTCCTGCTCTGCATGGAGGAACAGCGTCGGCGTGGCGACGCGATCGGCATACCGAAGCGGTGAATGCCACCAGAGCTTCTCGCTGCCGCCCTCGGCCCAAGGATCGGTTCCGAGTTGGTCCGCGTTGAAGTAGTAGCCGATGTCGGTCGTGCAGAACTTGTGGATCCAGTTCGCGATCGATCGCTGAGACACCGCGGCCCTGAATCGATCGGTATGGCCGATCATCCAGTTTGTCATGAAACCGCCGTAGGATCCTCCCATGACCCCCATTCGGGTCGGATCGAGGAACGGGAAGCGCTCGAGCGCTGCGTCGACGACCGCCATGAGGTCCTCGTAGTCGATCGTCCCATAGGCGCCGCGGATGTCGGCGAATCTGTTTCCCCGGCCGGAGGAGCCGTGCGGGTTGCAGAAGAGAACTGCGTGACCGTTGCCTGCCAGTACCTGCATCTCGTGGAAGAAGACCTCTCCGTAGGCGGCACGCGGCCCGCCGTGGATCGAGAGGATCACCGGAACCGGTCCGGGGAGGCCCTCGCCGGGCGGGCGGAGAAGCCATGCGTCGAGCCGGTCGCCTCGGGATGAGGGGACGGTGAAGGGCTCGACGGGGGCGATCGCGCGTCCCTCGAGGACGGCGGCGTTCAGCGACGTGGCCTTCGTCTCCCGCCCCTCCCGGTGGACGTAGACCTCTTGCAGCGCGTCGGGGCGGAGCTCGACCGTCACCGTCGTCCCGCCGCGGACGTCGAACGAGTCGATCGAGCCAGGGGATTCGACGATCGAACGAGGCTTGCCGCCCCGCGTCACTGCGAGCAGCCGACCGGCGAATCGGTCCGTGACGGAGACGTAGACCTCTTCTTGGACGACGCGCAGCGTCGGTCCGCCCCCATGGCGGCAGTCGGATGCCACGGAGTTGCCGATCGAACGGTCCCATCCGGGGGTCCAGGAACTCGTCGAACCGTCCGCCGCGTCGATCGCGAGGATCTCTCGATTCTGTCCGAGGCCGAACGGCTTCATGCCGGTCCCGAGCGCGATCAGGGTCTCATCGCGAAGGAACCTGATTTCATCGAGCAGGAGCGTGCCGACGGGGACTTGCTCTGCGTCTCCGCCGCTCAGGTCGACCATCCACAGCTCTCGCGTCGGGGGCGCTTTCCCCTCGAAGCGGCGGACAATCGCCGCACAACGAGCACCGCACACGTCGAACCCCGTGAGTTCGAGGCTGGGGTCGAGCAGGTCCTGGGAGCTGCCTGTCGCCGGATCGAACAGGAAAAGGTGCTTGCGCCGCCGGTTGGTGAACCCCTCGCCATTCGACCAGAACGGGATCTCGTCCAAGACCTCGTAGTCCTTCGCGTCCTCGCGCGCGCCCTCGTCCGGCTGCGGCAGGCGCGCCGCATAGAGGAATCGCCCATCGCCGAGTCGAGTCAGTCCATCCGCCTTGGGGTGCGGTAGGATCGCAACCCGCTCCGCCTCTCCGCCGCGCGTCCGGATGCGAAAGAGGAGCGATTTGCCCTCTGCCTCCTCGCGACGGGAGAGGAAGAACAGCTCGGACGCGTCAGCTCCCCAGGCGAATGGGCCGTCCGTTCCGCTGCTCGTGAGGCGGGCAGCGGCAAGAGACTCGACATCGGCCACGTAGATGTCGGTCCGGTACTCGTTGCGCTCGCGGTCCGGCTGGCGGACGAGAAACGCCGCCAGCCTTCCGTCGGGGGAGAATTCCAGCGCGGACAGGAACCGGTACGAAAGCAGGTCTTCGATCTGAACGAATCCCATCGCAGCTCTCACAGAGGTCGCTTGGCCGCCCGCCCTCCTTGGGCGGATGGCGGGTTAGTAGTAGTACTCGGTGACGTTATCGATCTCGAGTTCGCTCAGGCCGCGCCCGGTGTACTCCAGCGCGAGGATGACGACCTGCCCCTGCATTTCGATGTCAAGGAGGCCGTAGCTCAGGCTGCCTGCGGCGATCTCCCTGCCCAGCCAGACGTACTCCGATTCATACGGGCTAAGCACGAACTCCTGCGAGTGCACTGGGGCGCCATTGGCGTCGTACGCCGTCACCGAACAGGCGGCGGTCTTCGACGACGGGTTCATGAGGACGTACGCCGTCTCGGAGTCGCCGACCTGGGTATAGTAGGTCCCGAGCCAGAACGGCTCGTCCGGATCGACCTCCGGGACCGGCGAGTAGATGGTGTCGATCGAAACCAGGAGGCCATCCTTGTAGTACTCGAGCCCGATGATCAGTCGATCGCTGCTGTCGACGGTGACCACTCCCCAGTGGGTATCGTCGGGGGCGATGTGCTCGCTGAGCCGCGTGTAGGCCGTCGCGTACCCGGCGACGGTCCCGCTCAGGTCCCACACCACCCCGCCATAGGCGTCGTGGACTTCGATGAACAGGTCGTTTGCTCGTGGCATCGTGTTCATCAGGTTGATCTCGAGATCCTGCCCCCCTGACAAGTCGTAGTAGAACGCATAATGGAACTGGCCGGATGCGGCCAATCCGATGCACAAGACCAACGCCGCGACTGCGGTCATTCGCTTCATGAATGCCTCCCTTTCCCGTTGCTTGCTCTCTCGTGCGCAAAGCGTAACCGATTCCGTCGGATCTGGGAAGGAGCGGCCTGTCGCTCGATCGTCGATTTGCGTGCATCGCTCCCTCGATCGAGGCGGGGTCTTCCGGCAGGAACGAGGGCTACCGGTTCCGACTCGCCAAGGCTTCGGCCAACCTCGGAGAAGGGGCCGCTACCTTCCTCGTCGCATCGTGTAGAATCGAGGGCGACGCACGGCTTGACGGCCTGGAGAGATGAGGAGGTGGATGGTTCTTGAAGCGATGGGTCTTCCTCGCGACCTTGGGGGCCTGCGTGGCCGCTCTGCCGATCCACGCCCTGGCTTCGAACCTCCCTCCGACCGCCGATTTCGTCGTCCGTGCGGGGGAGAGCGGGCCGACCTCGGTGCTCTTCGACGCGACAGCCTCTAGCGACCCGGACGGGACGATCCGGACCTACCAGTGGGTTTTCGGGGACGGGACGACCGGGTCGGGGGTGACGAACAGGCATACCTACCCGAGCATCTCGAGTTATCGGGTGACGCTGGTCGTGACGGACAGCGGGGGGGCCAGCCATCTGGTAAACCGGACGATCGACCTCTCCCAACCGTTAGCACCCTCCACGCCTGCCGTGTCGGTTGTCAGGCCACCGACTGCCGCGAACGTCCCTGTGGGGACCTACGTGGGCGCGCGGGCGCCGGAGTTCGCGCTGCCCGACCTCAAGGATGCGATCGTTCGCCTGTCCGACTTCCTCGGGCGTGTCGTCCTGCTCGAGTTCTGGTCGAGCGGCTGTCCGGCGTGCGTTGCCGCGCTTCCCTATCTTGAGTCGCTACGGCGCACGTACGGCGAACGTGGGCTGATGATCGTAGACGTGATCACGAATTCGAACTACTTGGAGGCGCAGAACCTGCTGGCCAAGGGGGGGCACGCGGGCTTCGTGACCCTCCGCGAGGTCGATTCAACCGCGAAGCCGACGATGGCGCTTTACGGCGTGGTTCGCGTTCCGCACGCCTTCCTAATCGATCGGACCGGCGTGATCCGCTTCAGTGGCCACCTGAGCCTTCTGCGCGAAGAACTGATCGCAGCTTGGTTGTAGGAACTTGAGAGCCACGCCGGGCCTGTGGCTCCGCGCGCTCCACCGGATCTCCACGAGCCACCCACGATCGTTTGACAGCATTCGCCGATAGTCATTGCCCGCGCTTTGCCTTCGATCCGCGAACTCCTGTCGATGCGGTCAACCGCGGAGGGTGACATGTGCAGTCGGTGGATGCTGTTCTTGACGGTCATCCTGTGCTTGTCGTTCGGGACCCTCGGAGGGGAGGCATGGATCGAGTGCCGCTACTCCTGGACGCACGTCGGCCGCACGTGGAGCCTCGCGCATCGCTTCTCCGCCGCGTCCTATCAGTTCTTCCAGGGCCTTCCACGAGTCTTAGGATTCGCCCGGTACGATCGGTACGTCACCGATCGTCGCGATGATCCGCAGGTTCAGTCGCTCCTCGACGCACTGCAGCAGCTTGCGGTCGCGGCCGGTCTCGATTCGTGGGCGAGGCTCAACCTCGTCATTGCGTTCGTCCAGGGGATCCCGTACGCGGCGGAAGAGGCCGAGTACCCACGCTACCCGCTCGAGACGCTCGTCGATCGCCAGGGCGACTGCGAGGACATGGCCATCCTCGCCGCGGCCCTCCTGCAGCGGATGCACTTCGACGTGGTGCTCCTTGCCTTCACCGAGGAGCAACACATGGCGCTGGGGCTGTGCGTGACGCTGCCGGTGACGCAGCACGAGCGAACGGCCTTCGTCTGGGAAGGGAAGGACTACTACTACGTCGAGGTGACCGGCCCCGGCTGGGCCGTCGGCGAAGTTCCGCCACGCTATCGATCGGCGCCGGTGATCATCCCCCTGCGCAGCGGCGCGCGCTGACTCGCTCATGACGGAGATGACGTTCCTCCGCGTTCCCACCGTGCCTGAGGGGAGCTTGGATGCCGAAGCGACGGCGGAGTATAGTCGTCGGGCGATGGAGCCGTTTGGTGTCGATAAACCTCTGATCGGCATGGTCCATCTCCTTCCCCTCGCCGGAAGCGTGCGCTATGCTCCGGGGAGCCTGGCGGAGATCGTGGATCGGGCGCTCTGCGATCTGTCTGCCCTCGAGCGCGGCGGCGCGAATGCGGCGCTGGTCGAGAATCTCGGGGATGCGCCGTACGCGGTGGAGGCTCCCCGGGAGACGGTCGCGATGATGTCGATGATCGTCCACCAGCTTGTCTCGGCGGCAGAGATCCCGATTGGCGTCAACGTCCTCCGCAACGACGGGCTCGCGGCGCTCGCCATCGCGGCGGCGACCGGGGCCAGCTTCATCCGCGTGAACGTCTTCTGCGGCGTCGCGTTTGCGGACCAAGGGATCGTCGAGGGACGGGCGCGCGATCTGCACTGGCTTCGCCGAGATCTTGGGACGGCGACGACCATCCTTGCTGACGTTCACGTGAAGCATGCAGCGCACCCTACGAGCATCAAAGAGGCGACGGTGGACGCGGAGCGGAACCGGCCGGGGGGGCTGGTCGTCACGGGAATCGGAACCGGCCGGCGAACGTCGCTCGACGACTTGCAGGCGGTGAAATCGGCGACCTCGCTTCCTGTCTTCGTCGGAAGCGGCGTGCGCATCGACAATGTCTCGATCTACCGGGAAGCCGACGGGTTCATCGTGGGGACACAGCTGAAGCACGACGGGAGAATCGGGGAGGCCGTTGACCCCGACCGTGTCCGCGCGGTCGCCGAAGCAGTGGCTGCGCTTCGGACCGGCGAATGACGCGCGTCGTCGTCCTTGGGGATCTGAACCTCGATGTCCATGCGCAGGCGGCGGGAGGGGTCGGACGCGGGGAGGAGAGGCGCGGGCATGTGTGGGCGGCCGCGGGGGGGTCGGGGGGGACGTTCGCCCGGACGGCCGCCCAGCATGGAGCAGCCGTCTGGTTCATCGGATGCGTCGGCAGGGATCTGATTGGAGACCTGCTCGTTCGGTCGCTCAAGGACGCCGGCGTCGTGGGGCTTGTCCAGAGGACGGATCGTCCGTCGGGAGTCGTCCTGGCATGGGGGCAAGGGGACGAGCGGGCGATGGTCTGCTCGCGCGGTGCGAACGATGGCATCCTGGCGGAAGCGCTGGATGCCGCGGTGTTCGAGCAGGCCGCCCACGGACACGTCTCCGGCTACTCCTTCCTCTCTCCCGCGCAGCGCCCGGCGCTAGAGAGGTTCCTGCTGCTTGCCAAGGAGCACGGCATGTCCGTGTCGGTGGATCCTCCGCCGGCGAACCTGATTCGCGCGCACAGTGCGAGGCGGTTCGTCGAAGTCCTCCCCGAGGGCGCCTGGCTCTTCCCCAATCTGGCTGAAGGGCGGACCCTCACAGGCGTTTCGGCGCCGTGCGACATCGTCAAGCGGCTGGCGGACCGGTTCCCGGTTGGCGCGTTGACCCTCGGGCCGGACGGCGCCGTCGCATGGGCGGATCGGGAACGGCACCAGGAGCCGGCCGAACGCGTCGATACGGCGGATACCACCGGAGCGGGCGACGTGTTTGCCGGGGCGTTCGTCGCGTCCTACCTCGTGGAGCACGGTCTTCAAGGGGCGGCACGGATCGGCTGCGCTGCTGCGGCAGCGCATCTGCGTCGATCGGCGAGATTGCCCCCTTGATTCCCGCTGCGCCCGGCTCATACTGTCTCGGAGAGGCAGTCAGCCGGGAGGGGAGCCATGGATGAGTCGGTATCCGTTTTGATCGCAGTCGTAATCGGTGTCTTGCTGATTGCAACCTTCATGATTCTCTTCGTCCCGGAGCCGGGGAACGTCGCTTACGTCGTCGACGCCCGCTTCGACGTGGCGATCCTCGAATTCCGCAACAGCTCGACGTGGGAAGGGATCGAGGAGACGGTCCGATCACGGGCGGAGGCGAAGCTCGTCAACAGCGACGCGATCGGTGTGTTCTCGCGTGCGCAGCTCGATGCGCTGCTGATGGAGCGCGCGCTGGACGCGGGCGGCCGCATCGAGCCGTCCACTGCGGTGGAGATCGGCGCCCTGACGGGCGTGAACAAGCTGATCACCGGGTCAGTCTACGGCGTGGACACGCGCTCGGATGAGACGACGCTTTGCGTCGAGTGGTCGGGGGGGCAATGCGTGACGCGCGTCCCCGCGACGGAGTACTCCGTCCGCATCCTCGGCCAGATCGAGGTGATCGATGTCGGCACCGGTCGGATCGAGCGAGCGTTCGACGTGACCGGCGCTGATCGGGTGACGCTGCCCGCGGACAGCCGCTTCGGGGGATTCGACAGCCTTCTTGCGAACGCCGCCTCCGCGATTGCGGACCGAATCGCCTCGGAGCTGACGGACACCTACTTCCGTGAGTTGCGGTACGGCTTGTATGCCGAGGTGGAGGGCAAACGCGGCGGCTTCGTCGGACGGGGAGAGACGGATCGGTTTTCCTCGTCCGACGATCGGGCACATCTCCTTGTGCACTTCACCCGAACCCAAGGCCGTGAGCCGTTCGACGTGGAATGGGTCACATCGAGCGGCGCCGTGGTTCACCGGGAGGAGGACGTCGTTGGCGACGGGGATTGGAGGGTCTACTCGCTCGATCTGAACGCCCTCGCCCCGGGACGCTACTCGGTCCGCGCCAGCCTACGTGGGTCGCCCGCGTTCGAGGTCCCCTTTGTCGTGTCCCGGTGATCTCCGGAAAGCGCGTCGGTGACCGATGAGCGGGGCGCGTTCTCTGCTGTGGCTTGCCGTGGCGTTGCTTATCATGGCGTGGGGGCTGGGACTGCCGAACATCGTCCCACCGGACGAAGGTCGTCCGGAGTGGGAGATCCGAGCGCAGGGGGCGCGATGGATCGGGGATCGAGTGGATCCGTTCGCCTACGCGGGCGGAGGCCTGGCTCGGCCAGTCGATGGGGCCGCGGTTGTCGAGCTTGCGGGGACGCGAGGGACGATTCGCTCGACGTTCGTGCTCTCGGATCCTCTCTCCCTGCGGTTCACGGAGGGGGGAGAACCGAGGAGGACGTGGGAGTTCGTTTCGACTCTCGAGGGATCCGAGGCTCTTTGGGTCGACGCAGTGATCCATGGGTCGACGGGCCGAGGGGATCGACGACTCCCGCCGACGGCCGCGCGGTTCGCCGGGTGGAGCCGGTTCGACGTGCTCGCGGACGGGAAAATCCTGCACAGCGGCGTGAAGGGGTTCTGGTCAGTCGCTGATGCGCTGCGCCGCTCGGACGGATCGATCGGCCAGCGCGGGCTCGTCTTCAGTCCGCTGCTGCGGGATCAGAGTGGCTTCTCCGATCCAAGCCGGCTCGAATGCACGATCCTTCTCTATCAGGACGAGCAGGCCGAGGGCGTCCTCGCGCACTTCGTGTTCTCCGAGGTCGTGGTCACGCGATCTCCGTACGAACGCGATGGAGAATGAGACGGACTAAGACTCCGTGATGGCGATGTCTCGGGCCTCGTCTTGCGGATCATCGGCCTCCGACTCCGGATCGACCTCGGCCTCCACCCGCGCATGCGCCTCTTCGCTCTCGACGCTTCGTTGCCTGCGATGGAGGAGGTGAGATACCAGACCCTGCCGGTTCCCGAATAGGTCGGCGGCGCGCGTCACTCCGTCGATCGTCCCGACGAGGAGCATCTCATCCCCGGAGAGTACGCGGTCCCTGCCGCTCGGCAGAAGAAACCGCCCCCCTTCGCCGCGCAGGAGGCCGCAGACCGCGCATCCGCGGGGGAACCTTCGGTCCGCCCGGAGCTGGTCGACGGTGCGGCCGCTTGCCGCCGATCCGTCCGCGACGCGGACCCAGACGATGATGCCTTGTGCGTCCGCGATCGTCGCGACGTGATGGGTCTGCGGGCGCTCGATCTCGAGGATCAGTCGATCGAGGAAGAGGCTCGTCGCATCGAGGATGCTTGTCACGCCGGCTCTCTCATAGGCAGACCGATAGCGAGGGTTCGGCATCCGCGCGATGATCCGCCCGACCCCTGAGCTATGGGCCAGAAGCGAGAAGGCGAGGTTGTCGGCGCTGAGCCCCATAAGCCCCACCGCGACGTCGACTCGGCCGATCTCCGCTTCCTCCAGCGTCCCAATGTCGGTGGCGTTTCCGGAGATCGCGATCACTCCGTATTGGGCGGCAACAGCGTCGCACAGCTCGCGGTTCAAGTCGACAATCGTCACGTCATGTCTCCCCGTTGCGAGCTGCGCTGCGAGGCGCCGCCCCACCATGCCCGCCCCCGCGATGAGGATTCTCATCCTATCCCCCCTCTCCCTATCTCCACGTCCGGCGCGAGAACATCAAGAGGAACGGCAGGATCTCGAGCCTTCCCGCGACCATGGCCAGAATATAGCAGACCTTGAGTCCCGAGCCGAACGCCCGCAGCTTGGTGGCCGACAGAGCGCTCGGGCCGATGTTGCTGACCGCGGAAACGGAGGCGGAGAGGCCTTCCCATGTGCTCACATCGGACAACAGCAGAAGGATGGTCCAGACGAGCACGATGGAGACGGCCCAAGCGAAGGCAACGGTGACGGTCCTCTCGACCTCGGGGGGCGCGAGGAGGCGGCCGCCCAGCGTGAATGGGTTTGACGCCCGCGGCGATCGCGTTGCACCGCGCACGTCGCGGTGGACCAGCCTGCCGAGCATCGCGATCCGCTGCACCTTGAGCCCTCCGGCCGTCGACGCGACGCACCCCCCGACCACCATCAGGACCAGGAGGACCTGCGCTGTCAGCGGGGAGAACCACGACGAAGCCAGCTCGCGGAGCGTGAACCCGGTTGTCGTCGCGATCGACATCACGTGGAATAGCGAGTGCCTGATGTGTTGGTGGATTCCGACCTCGGCAATCCTGTGGCGGTCCGCGAAGATCACGAGGAGCGACGCGACGAGCAGCAACGCAAGCCACAGGCGCAACTCCGCATTCCTCCAAACGGCTTGCCATCGCCCGCGCAGCGCCCCCCACAGGACGAGGAAGCTTGTTCCTCCGAGGAACATGAACCCGAGGATCGTGTATTCGATTGCGACCGGATGGCCGATCCGGGCGGCGGCGAAATGGGCGATGTTCGCTTCGTAGTTCGAGAATCCGCCGGTCGCCAACGTGGTCATCGAGTGGACGGCGGCATCGAACGGATCCATGCCCGCTGCCCACAGGGCGAGGCCACAGACGAGGGTGAGGGCCCCGTAGATTGCCCATAGAATCCGAAGTGACGAGAAGACGCCTGGGGAGAAGCGCTCAGACCTCGTCTTGGGCGCCTCCGCGCCGAGCAGGAGGTGACGGCGCCCCCCCACGCGCAAGACGAAGAGGAAGAGGGTGAAGATCCCCAGCCCCCCGATCCACTGCGTCATCGCCCTCCAGAGGAGAAGGCTCTTCGGCAGCAGCTCGAGGCCGGTCAGGATCGTTGCGCCCGTCGTCGTGAAGCCGCTCACCGTCTCGAAGACGGCGTCGAGGTACGTGATGTGAAGCGCTAGCCAGTACGGGATGGCTCCGACGAGAGACAGAGCGAACCAGCCCAGCGCTCCGATTGTCATCGCCGCTCGCGCGGACAGCTCGCGTGGACGAAACAGGAAGACCAATGAGATGCCGACGCCGGCGGCGATTGCCGCGGGGATCGCGTAGATGCGCATCGGGAACCGGACCGTCTCGTCAAAAATGGCGCTGACGATCAGGGGGGCCGCCTGCAGGGCCGAGAACGACACGAGGATCATTCCCAGATAGTGAAAGACGGAACCTTGAGCCTTCACCGCGTGCCCCTCCTGGCGCGATTCTACCACGGCGGCCCGGAGGGGCGATCGCTCCTGGCCGGATCAGGCGCGGGCGAACAGCCGTCGACAGCGATAGAAGTACTCCACCCCCGATGCGACCGACAGCGCGAGCGCGAGGCCTAGGAAGGCCGACTTGAACGTGTCTCCTCCCGGCCCGAGGGCGAACGAGCGATCCGCAAGGGCCGCGAGGACGAGTGCGACGTGGGAGATGGTCTTCGCCTTCCCGAGGTAGCTCGCTCCCACTGCCTGCCCTTCGGAGATCGCGAGGATGCGCAGGCCGGTCACAAGGAACTCCCTCGCGATGATTGCCATCACAGCCCAGGCGTTCAGCTCCCCGAGCTGCAACAGCGAGATCAGGGCGCCGGCGATCAGCAGTTTGTCCGCGATCGGATCGGCGAACTTGCCGAAGAGCGACGTCTGGTTCAGGCTGCGGGCGATGTACCCGTCGGCCGCGTCCGAGACGGCGGCGAGGAAGAAGAGCACCATCGCGACGATCCGCGACACCGTTGACTCGAACAGGATGAGGAACATCAGCAGGGGCACGAACGCGATCCGCGAGAGGGTGATCTGGTTCGGGATCGTTCGCAAGATGTTCATCGTTCATCGCCCCCGCGAGCCCCTTCGCGCACGATCGCCGCGAACGGCCCTGGTTCGAGGGAGGCCCCGCCGACGAGCGCGCCGTCGACGTCCGGAAGGCCGACAAGCTCGGATGCATTCTCTTCCTTGACGCTCCCTCCATAAAGGATGCGGGCGCTCTGCGCCGCCCGGTCTCCGAATCGCCCGGCGAGCCAGCTACGGATCCGGGCGCAGGTCTCCTGCGTCTGGGCCGCGGTTGGCGTCTCCCCGGTCCCGATCGCCCAGACGGGTTCGTAGGCGACGACAGCCTCTTGGATTGCCTCCTCCTGGATGCCGCAGAGCGCGGAGGAAAGCTGCCGCATGATCACCTGATCGGTCTTCCCCCCGCGCCGCTCCTCGAGTGTCTCGCCGACGCACAGGATGGGGCGCAGGCCTTCGGAGACCGCCGCCTCCAGTTTTCTTCGGATCAGCTCGTCGTCCTCGCCGAACAGCTGGCGACGCTCGGAGTGTCCGACAAGGACGTACCGGCAACCGCAGGCGATGAGCATCGACGCGGAGATCGCGCCGGTGTAGGCACCGGCCGGTGCGAAATGGAGATCCTGTCCTGCGAGGACGACCGGAGAGCCGGAGAGCCGCTGCCCAGCGCACTCGAGGCTCGTGTAGGGGGGGATGAGCAGGACCTCGACGTCCGGAGCTTCGGGAAGCCTCGGCAGGAAGGCGTCCAGGAAGGCGGCGGTCTCCGCCGGGCTCTTGTTCATCTTCCAATTGCCGGCGATCAAGCGGCGACGAGTCATGTCCCTCCCTTCCGCTGTGCGCCGAGTATATCGAATCGCTCGCGTTCGGTGCACGATTGACAGGTCCGCGTGCCCGGTCTACCATCGTAGAGATCAAGAGAATCCGTCAGGAGGCGAGGAACCATGTACACTGCGTTGGGAGCAATCGTCGTTCTGGTCTTGCTCTTCCTCATCAATGCCGTCAAGATCGTCAGGGAGTACGAGCGGGGAGTCATCTTCCGCCTCGGCCGGCTGGTCGGGGCCAAGGGCCCGGGGATTTTCCTCCTGATCCCGGTGGTCGACAAGATGGTCAAGGTGAGCTTGCGCACGGTTACGCTGGACGTGCCGCCGCAGGAAGTGATCACCAAGGACAACGTCTCGACCCAGGTCAACGCGGTGCTCTTCTTCCGCGTGATCGATCCGAGCGCCGCGGTCGTCGAGGTGCAGAACTACCTTGAGGCGACGCGCCAGATCGCGATGACGACGCTTCGCAGCGTCCTCGGCGGGTTCGAGCTCGATCAGGTCCTCGGCGAGCGGGAGAAGATCAACCTCCAGCTCCAGCAGATCGTCGACGAGCAGACCGACCCGTGGGGGATCAAGGTCAAGAACATGGAGATCAAGGACGTCAAGCTGCCATCCGATATGCAGCGCGCCATCGCGCGGCAGGCCGAGGCGGAGCGCGACCGCCGCGCCAAGGTGATCAACGCGGCGGGTGAGCAGCAGGCCGCAACCAAGCTCGGAGAGGCCGCCGCGATCATGGAGCAGAACCCTTCGGCGCTGCAGCTCCGCTACCTCCAAACGCTGAACGACATCTCGGCTGAGAACGCCACCACGATCATTTTCCCTGTCCCGATCGAGCTGCTCAGCTGGCTAAGGGGCAAGGACAAGGGCTAGGGGCGAGGCACCGAACCCTTCTGCGCATGAGAAGCTACGACGTGGTCGTCGTCGGAGCCGGCCACGCCGGCTGCGAAGCGGCGTTGGCGTCGGCGCGGCTCGGGGCTTCAACTGCCTTGATCAGCCTTCGTTTGGACGCGATCGCGAAGATGCCGTGCAATCCGTCGATCGGCGGTCCGGGCAAGTCGCAGCTCGTACGCGAGATCGACGCCCTCGGCGGCGCGATGGCCCGGATCACCGATCGGACGATGATCCACATCCGAAGGCTCAACACGAGCAAGGGCGCTGCGATGCAGGCGCGGCGGGCCCAGGTGGATCGGGCGGCGTACCAATGCGGCTGGAGCGAGCTGCTTTCTGAGCAGGAGGCCCTGGCTCTGGTGGAAGGAAGGGCGGAGCAGCTGGTCGTTCGCGGCGGGAAGATCGCCGCGGTGCGGCTCCGTGATGGTCCCGAACTCGCGGCAGGCGCGGTGATCCTCGCTTTGGGAACGTTCCTGCGCGGGCGCGTCCTGCTGGGGGACATGTCCTATGCCGCTGGGCGCGCCGGCGAGCCGCCGTCCGTCCGATTCGCCGAGTCGCTGGAGCAGCTGGGGTTCGTGCTCAAGCGGATGAAAACCGGCACGCCGCCGCGCGTTCATCGCGACTCCATATGCGTCGATCGCCTCGAGCGGCAGCCGACGAGCGCGGAGGCACTTGCGTTCTCCCATTGGAGTGAGCCCCGCGTGCTCTCGGATGACTACCCTGTCTTCGTGACGTCGACCAACGCCGCGACGCACCGAATCATCCGCGAGAACCTCTCGCGAAGCGCGATCTACGCCGGACACGTGCGCGGAGAAGGTCCCCGCCACTGCCCGTCCCTCGAGACGAAGATCGTCAAGTTCCCCGATCGCGCCGGCCACAAGGTGTTTCTCGAGCCGGAGGGGCGGGAGAGCTGCGAGATCTACCTACAAGGGGTCTATACGGCGATGGCGCCGTGCATCCAGGAGGCCATCGTCCACAGCATCGCTGGGCTCGAGGAAGCTCGGATCGAGCGGTACGGCTACAACGTCGAGTATGACTTCATCGACCCGATCCACCTACGGCCCTCGCTGGAGACGGCTGCGATTCGCGGCCTCTACTTCGCGGGGCAGATCAACGGAACCACCGGCTACGAGGAGGCGGCGGGTCAGGGGCTCCTCGCCGGGATCAACGCCGCCCGCGCCGTTTGCGGGGACGATCCCGTCGTCTTCTCACGCACGGAGGCGTTCCTCGGTGTGCTCATCGACGATTTAGTCACCAAGGGCGTCACCGAGCCGTACCGAATGCTCCCGTCGCGGGCGGAGTACCGCATTGCCCTGCGCGAAGGGAACGCGGACCTCCGCCTGTCCGACCTTGGTCACACGCTGGGGCTCCTCCCTGAAGCGTGCCACCGGCGGATGGTCGAACGCAGGCTCGGAATCGAGCTTCTGAAGTCGAAGCTCAAGCGGATCCGTGTCGGGCCATCTCACCCACTCAACGCCGGATTGGAGCAGTCCGGCCTCCCGGTCCTGCAGCACAACGGGGCGAGCCTCTTTGACCTCTTGCGGCGGCCGCACGTCCGGCTGGCAGATCTCCTGCCACAGGACGGAGAGCGGGCGGACGTCGTCGAAGAGGTGGAGATCGAAGGGAAATACGCGGGGTATCTCGCGCAACACGAGCGGGAGATCGCGCGGCTGAGGCGGCTCGATGAGGTCTCGATCCCTGATGGCCTCCGCTACGAGGGGCTGTCAAACCTGTCTATCGAGGGGCGAGACCTCCTGGGCCGGGTCCGACCCCGGTCGTTCGGGCAGGCCTGCCGCGTTCCTGGGGTCTCACAGGCGGACCTCTCGATGCTGGCGATCCACCTGCGCGGCAAGGCGGGCCGCTAGTGGGCGAGGACGGGGATCAGCCGCTCTTGGCGCGCGAGCCGCTCTGCCGCGTTCCGGAAGATCGGTGCGGCGGTGGAGCCGCCCGAGACCGGTCCCCGCTTGACCTCATCGAGGACGACCAGCAGGACGTACTGCGGGTTCTCCGCGGGAAGGATCCCGCCGAACAGCGATGTGTACTTGCCGTCCACATACCCTTCACCGGCGACCGCCTTCTGCGCGGTGCCCGTCTTCCCGGCGACGGAGTACCCGTCGACCGCGGCGAGCCTTCCGGTTCCGTGCTCGACGACTGCGACCATGAGTTCGCGCATCGCCTCGCACGCGCCGCGCGACACCACGGGGAGCGGCGTTTCGTCGATCTCGCGTCGCGCGACACGTGGAGACACGAAGACGCCTCCGTTGGCGACCACGGCGAGCGCACGGGCCAGCTGGATTCCGGTGACGGCGACCGACTGGCCGATCGCCGTGGATGCGAGCGACAATCCCGACCAGGCGTGGATCTCGCGGAGGATCCCGGGAACCTCCCCGGGGAGCCCGATCCCCGTGCGGTGGCCGAATCCGAGCCGATCCAGCATCCCGTACAGCGCCGCTTCCCCGAGACGCTGGGCGACGCGGATCATCCCCGTGTTGATCGAGTCCGCGATGATCTCCGCGAAGGTCACTGTCCCGTAGGAGAGGTGGTCGGCGTTGTGGATGACGTGGCCGAAGAGCTCGATCCCATCCGTCCCGTCGAACGTGTCCGTCACCGACACGGCGCCGGCGTCGAGCGCGGCGAGCCCCGCGAAGACCTTGAAAATCGATCCTGGCTCGAAGATCTCCGTCACCGCGATGTTGCGCCGGGCATCCGGTGTCGAGGTCCAGAAACGATTCAGATCGTACGTCTTATCCTGGGCCATCGCGAGGACGTCTCCGGTATGAGGGTCGAGGACGACGATCATCCCCGCGTCAGCGCGGTATGTGGAGACCCCGAGCCGGATCTCCTCCTCGCAGAGGAACTGCAGTGCGCTGTCGATCGTGAGCACGAGGTCTTTCCCTTCGCATCCCGTGTCCAGGACTTCGACCCGATACGTTCGCCCGTCCGCGCCCTGTAGGAGATCCAGCCGCTGCGGCCGTCCGCGGAGATGGTCGTCGAACGCCAGCTCGGCCCCTTCGAGTCCGAGGCCGTCGGTGCCGACGAATCCGATCAGGTTGGAGGCGAGGGATCCCTGCGGATAGCAGCGCTTCCAGGTGTCGATGAGAATCAGGCCATACGCTCCCGACTCCTGGGTCCGCCGTTCGATTCGCCGCGCTATGTCGAGGTCGACTCGCCGGTCGATCCAGGTGAAGTAGCTGTCGCGACATACGAGCTCCTGCATCTCGTGCAGTGGTCGGCCCAGTTCCTGGCTGAGGATGGTCGCGAGCGCGTCCGCCGCGGCGGACGCGTGGATCCCGTCGACGGCGATCGCCTTTGCCTTGACGTCGACCGCAAGGGGTTCGCCGCCTCGGTCGTAGATCGTCCCACGACGTGGCGGCAGCTCGATCGTCCGCTCCTGGATCGCTGCTGCCTGTGCTGACCAGGAGACATGTTCGACGATCTGGAGCTGGAACAAACGGCCGACGACGAGTAGAAGCCCGACCCCCAGGAGCGCAGCGACGATCCTTCCCCTGCAGCGGATGGGGTCATCCGTTGGGCGTGGCTGATGGAAGCGGGACATAGCGAATCACCGTCGGCTCGATCATCCCGAGCCGCTCGCGCGCGACGCGCGCGAGCCGTTCCAGTGAGAAAGCCTGTTCGATGCGGAATTCAAGGGTCCGATTGATCCCTTCGATCTCCGCCAGCAGCTCCTCCGCAGTGCGGCGCGAGGCCGTGAGCTCCTGAATCCGCGCTGTCTGCCCCACGTGGAGGAAGCAAAGCCCGAAGACGATCCCTGAAAGGAGAACCGCGAGTGCGGTGCGCGCGGAGATCGCTCGCGACGGCGCCCGCGCGCGTCGGCCGCGGGAGGCAAGCGATCTCGACCTGGTTGAATGGTGCATCACGTGCCCGAGCATAGGGTAGGTCGGCCGCAGCGCTGGGGACACGTGTCGGGTTCCGAATCGAACTAGGCGACCTTTCTGGCCGCGCGGAGCTTCGCGCTGCGCGCGCGCGGGTTCTCCCGGACCTCGTCGGCGCGGGCGGTCAACGGTCGCCGGGTCATGATCTCCGCCTCGATGCGCTTGCCGCAGACGCATTCGGGGAGGTCCGGGGGGCAGGTGCAGGCGGCGGCTCGTTCCAGGAGGAACCGCTTGACGATCCGGTCTTCGAGGGAATGGAAGCTGAGCACAGCGAGGATCCCGCCCGGCGCGAGCCGCTCGAATCCCTTCGCCAAGCCTTGCGCAAGCGCATCGAGCTCTGCGTTGATGTGGATGCGGATCGCCTGGAATGATCGCGTCGCGGGGTCGATCCTCCCGTGGCGATACGCCGCGGGGACGGCGGTACGCACGATCTTAGCCAGCGCTTCGGTGGTGCGTATCGGCTCGCGCCGACGGGCAGTGTCGATCGCGCGGGCGATGCGGGCCGCGTATCGTTCCTCGCCGTAATCCGCGAGCACCTCCGCGATCTCCACCTGCGTGGCGACTGCGAGCCATTCCGATGCCGGATGCCCCTTCGTCGGGTCCATCCTCATGTCCAGAGGGCCATCCTGGCGGAAGCTGAAGCCACGCCGCGCGTCGGCCAACTGCATCGAGGAAACGCCGAGGTCGAGGAGCAGCCCGTCGACCGATCCGACGCCGAGCTCGTCGAGGAGCCGATCCAGGTCCCGGTAGTCACCGTGCGTGCATACGACGCGAGCTGCGAAGCGCGCGAGACGCCCCCGCGCTGCCTCGATTGCCTGAGGATCCTTGTCGATGCCGACCATCCGGATCCGCGGCACCCGCTCGAGGAGGGCCTCCGCGTGCCCCCCCAAGCCAACGGTCCCATCGACGAGCAGACCGCCTGCAAGCGATGAGAGGAGCGCGACGACCTCAGCGCAGAGGACGGGCGTGTGCGCGGCGTGCTGCTCCTCGGACATCGTCCCTCCCGGCTCAATCGAGGCGGCTGCGAAGGTCAGCCAGGATCCGCAGGGCCTCGAGCGGCGTGATGCGGTCCGGATCGAGCTTGCGAAGCTCCTTCACCACCGGATGCTCCTCCGTGCCGAACAGGGTGAGCGAACGATCTTCCAGGGGTTCCTGGCGGCCCAGTTGCGAGAGCGGCGCCTCGGCAAGGAGCTGTGCGAGGATCTGGTCGGCGACGTCGGTGACCCGTTCCGGCAGCCCGGCGAGCCTGGCGACGTGCACGCCGTAGCTCCCGGCGGCGGTTCCGGGCTCAACCCGGTGCAGGAATACGACGTCCCTGCCGATCTCCCGCACCGCCACATGGAGGTTGACCACATTGGGGAGCTCGGCGGCGAGCCGCGTCAGCTCTTGGTAGTGGGTTGCAAACAGTGTCTTCGCCCGCACCCGACTGGCAAGCTCCCTCGCCACCGCCCAGGCGATGGAGACCCCGTCGAACGTGCTCGTCCCCCGCCCCATCTCGTCGAGGATGACCAAGCTTTTCCTCGTCGCACGCCGGAGAATGGCGGCGACCTCGAGCATCTCCATCATGAACGTGCTGATCCCCGACGAGAGCATGTCGCTCGCCCCGACGCGCGCAAAGACCCGGTCCAGGATCGGCAGACGCGCTTCAGTCGCGGGAACGTAGGACCCGGTCTGCGCCATGAGGCAGATGAGCGCCGTCTGGCGCAAGAAGACCGATTTGCCCGCCATGTTCGGGCCGGTGAGGATAACCAGGTCGCGGCCCTCTTCGAGGGTCAGGTCGTTGGGGACGAACTCCTCGATCCGTTCGACGACGGGGTGTCTCCCTCCTCGAATCTCGATCTCGTGGCGATCCGAGAACGTCGGCCGGACGTACGCATGCCGGTGCGCATTCTCCGCCAGCGTGAGCAGGACATCGAGCTCGGCGAGTGCTGTCGCGGCCCGCTGCAATGCGGGGATTGCCTGTGCCAGACGATCGAGAGCCCGTTCGAACAGCTCGAGTTCAAGTGCCTTGGCTCGCTCCTCGCACGTCGCGATCCGCTCCTCGAAGCCCCGCAGCTCGTCGGTGACGAACCGCTCTGCGTTGGCGAGCGTCTGGCGCCGGTGGTAGGAGGGGGGAACCTTGCCGAGATGTGGACGCGTGACCTCGACGTAGTATCCGAAGACCTTGTGGAATCCGATCTTCAATGACGGGATGCCGGTCCTCTCCCGTTCCTGCTGCTCCATGTCGGCGAGGAGCGTGCGGATCGCCTTCGACTCCCTCCGCAGGGCATCGAGTTCGCTGTGGTAGCCGGAGCGGACGAATCCTCCCTCGCTTGCCTCGGCGGGGACTTGATCGACGAGCATGCCTGACAGCTCCCGGAGCAGCGCGCTGGGCTCTGGATCGCTCAGTTGCTCGGCGATCTTCCCGAGCAGCTTGGGGCTATGCCCGGCCTCGACCTCTGCGACGACGTGAGCGATCCCGTCGATCGGCATCAGCGATCGCAGGAGAAGCTGGAGATCGATCGGGCGCATCCGCCGAGAGCCGAGCTTGCCGATCAGTCGTTCGACATCGTGAATCTCCGCGACACGCTGGCGGAGCACCTGACGCTCTTGCGATGCGTATAGCAGGGAGCCGACGCTGTCCCATCGCTTTGCGATCGTCGCCGGATCGGTGGATGGGGCAAGGATCCTGCGCCGCAGCAAGCGCCGTCCCATGCTCGTCCCGGTCTGATCGAGGACGCGCAGCAAGGTCCCCTTTTCTTGCCCCTCGCGCAGCGGGTTCACGAGCTCCAAGCTTGCCACCGTGAACGGGTCGAGATCCATCTGGTCGGACAGGCTGTAAGGGGCGAGCGGGCGAACGTGTGCGAGCGCGCTGCGCTGTGTGCGCTCGATGTAGGCTTGGATCGCTCCTGCGGCGCGAAGCGCCACCTCCTCAACCGATGCGAGGATCGAGCTGTCGAGAGCGGCTGCGGAGAATACGCTCTCGGGAACGCGCGTCTTCACGTATCCATCGAGACCGTTCGCCTCGAGTCCATCCGGCCGTTCAGGAAGCAGGAGCTCGCGCGGACTCCGCCGGGCGAGCTCATCCTGCGCTTGCTCTTCACTCTCCGCGATGGCGGCCAGGAACTCGCCGGTCGAAAGGTCGAGAAATGCCAGTCCATAGCGTTGCCTCTCATCCGGGCCGGCGATCGCGCCGAGATAGTTGTTCTCCCCTTCCTCGAGGACGGCCTCTTCCATGACCGTTCCTGGGGTGATGACCCGTACCACGGCTCGCTTCACGAGCCCCTTGGCCTGCTTGGGGTCCTCGACCTGCTGGCAGACTGCGACCTTGTGGCCCCGCTTGAGAAGCTGCTGGATGTACGTCTCGCCTCGGCGAACCGGCACGCCGGCCATCGGGTGTCCGTTGCGCGACGTGAGCACGATGTCGAGCTCTCGAGCGGCGATCTCGGCGTCTTCGAAGAAGGTCTCGTAGAAATCCCCGAGATGGAAGAACAGGATCGTGTCCGGATGCTCCGCCTTGAAGCGCATGTACTGGCGGAGCATCGGCGTCTGCGTGGACTCGTGAGCCATAAGAGCCAGTATACGGACCCCGGTCCGAGTCCCGCAATGCAGCCTGCTCGTCCGCCGGCAGCGCAAACCGCCGATGGACTGAAGCTATCAGGGGTCTTGGGCATCTGCTTGACAGTTGATCCTACGATGGATATGATGGCGACACTTAGTTCATAGTCCTGAAAGAGGCAAACCCACCGCGAGGTGGGGGCGCAAAGCTACGGGCCTGAATCGAGAGCGCGGATCGGCGCGATCCGTCGCTGCGCTCGGAGGAGCGCGCAGGTCGCCGGGTTGCCAGGAGACTGGTGCCCGGTGTTTCGCTGTTGCCGGCAGAGACAGGGGAGGCCAAGCGGTGCAGACGACGATCTACTACAACGAAGAGGACTCGTACCTGATCAGGCAGGCAGACGGCAAAGGGCAACGCGAACGGAAGAGCCGCAGCGCCGTCATCCTGTCGATCCTGGAGGAGTACTTCGAAGGCGAAAAGCGCCTCGGAGAGATCCTGGTCGACCTCGGGGTGCTGTCGCACTCCGAGCTCGCCAAGGGCCTCGAATTGCAGAAGTCCGAGTTCACCGACAAGCTTCTGGGAGATATACTGCTCGAAGAGGAGTTGGTCGCTCCGGAAGCTGTCGAGCGCGCGCTGATCATCCAGAGCCGCCAGCGTCCGTCCGCGCGACGTGCTGGTCTGCTTGGACCGGGCTAGCGCGAACGGCAAGAGACGGCTGAAAAGGGCAAACTGTCCGCGAGGGCAGGACGCAAAGCAACAGACCTCACGTAGGTAGCTGGGCTGCCAGCCTCAAGTAGGAGGGTTAGATGGCAGTCCATCGTTTGCATGCACGAGCGATCTGCGGTCGAAAAGCGAGTCAAGCGGAGGACCGCTCATCGGCACTGGTCGTATTGCTGGGCGTGGTCCTGCTCGTTACATCTTGGCTCGTTGGCGCTACGGACGTGGTCCCGTGGATCTACTCTGGTGCGGGGAACATCACGTGCGACGTAGTCTGCGACGACTGCTATTTGGAGTTCAAGGTCGATCCACCACGTGAGGGCACCTTCACCTCTGAGTCGTTCAGCGTGAGGGTCTTCAACGCGACGTACAACACCAGCGGGGAGATGATGTCCTTCGATTGGGTGTCAAACCTGCCGGTCTACGTCGTGATCGTCAAGACACAAACGGCGAATGTCTACGAATACGATCCTCCACGGATGGGGGACACGGGGCTTGTCCCTCCATCTACTCAGGCCATCAGCCACATCTCCTTCTGTTATCGACCGGCTCAGGTCGGCTTGGATCTGGAGAAGCACACCAACGGCGATGACGCAGACACGCCAACAGGCCCGGTGCTGCGAGTCGGCGAGAGCGTGACGTGGGAGTACCTGGTCACAAACACAGGCAACGTGCCCCTGACGGATATTGTAGTGACCGACGACGTGCTGGGGGCCGTGGGGACGAACGCCTCCCTGGCCCCTGGGGCGTCAGCGATGCTTGTGGCGACGGGCACGGCGGCAGTCGGCCAGTACGCGAATCGGGGAACGGCGAGCGTCGTCTACGGAGGCGTGACGTACATCGATCAGGACGACTCGCACTACTTGGGGATGGACGTACGTCTGACGCTGACGCCGGCGAGCGCGACGAACGCGGTGGGCGAGCCGCACACGTTCACGGCGAAGCTGGAGCAGACGGTGAACGGGAC
>Ga0068714_10001889_pt1 | contig 28597 bp, 25 predicted proteins | sample MTBNYHSulfiMetaG_FD_62988 | JGI IMG/M metagenome (GOLD analysis project Ga0068714, IMG submission 62988) | Enrichment culture microbial communities from rom New York Harbor, USA that are MTBE-degrading - MTBE-NYH (New York Harbor Sulfidogenic)... | ecosystem: Environmental > Aquatic > Marine >...
GTGGTGGGGCCGTACCCGATCACACCGGCCAGGCGGACATCCCGGGCGTACAGGCGCCAGAGATCCGCGGCGGCGAACGCGGCATGCCCCCCCTGGGAGAACCCCGCGACGAACACCGGGGGCTTCGCGACCCGCCCAAACCCTCGGCCGGATTCCACCCCGTCCCGGCCCTCCATGAACCGGTAGACGGCCCGCGCCGAATCCAGCATCAGCTTGCCTTCGGCCACGGCATTGTAGATCGGCTGAAGGCGATCGCCGTCACCGAAGCCCATGTAGTCCGGCAGCATTCCGATCAGTCCCTGGCCCGCAAAGGCCAGTACGTGGGCCCGGTACAGCCCCCAGCGGATGCCGGCGATGTGCTCCCGGGAAGGACGGCAGGCATCGATCAGCCCGGTGGTCCCCGGGGCAAAGACATAGACCGCCCGAGGGCGCTCCCCGGCCAGGCGGGGCCGGAACAGCTGGGCGGTGACCCGGGCCGTCTGACCGTCGGGGTACGAACTCTCGAGCTCCACCAGGTAGCAGTCGACCCCGAAGCGCGCCCTCGGAGCCTCGAGGCCTTCGAACAGCTCCCGCACCTCCCGGTCTACCTGTGCCGGCGACAGGGTCTCGATCAGCTCTACGGAAACCAGGTTGCCCGCCCGGGCGTGCAGCCCCGCCGCGGACAGAAGGGACAGCAGGCTCAGCACCAGATACCGGCGGACCGCCGCAACGGTAGACATACCACCATAATATGGAGACAGGCGGCCGCGGGGCAAGCCTCGCTGGGTGGTTCAGGCGAACAAACCCTGCGCCGGTGTGGTGCCTCTGGCCGCAGCCAAGGACGAGCGGCCCGGGCGTTGACTACCACACCTCCCCAACCTGTTCTTCTGCCGCGTTCGTGGTGATCCTCGCCAGGTGTCAAACAGTCTCTCGAGGTTGAGCCGTCGGGAGCGCTTTCCTTGCCGAAGCGCTGCCGCTGTCCACCGGCCGCAGCCTGGAGCCGAGCAGGGTGACCGCCGCCACCATCGCGGTCGAGAAGAAGATCATGATGATCCCCAGCGCCGAGAGCCGGCCCCACAGCCCGTCTTCGGCAAAGCGCAGGATCTGAACCGCAAGCACCTCCGTGCCGGGGCGCGAGAGCACGACCGACAGGGACAGCTCACGGAGGAACATCGTGGCCATGAGCACCCACCCCGAAACGATGCCCGGGACCAACAGAGGAACCACGATCCGCCGCAAGGTGGTGAGCAGCCTGGCCCCGCAGACCGTCGAGGATTCCTCCAGGTGGCTGTGGATCTGGATGAAGGCGCTGGTCAGAGGACGGATCCCGTAGGGCAGGTAGGTGGCGATGTACCCGAGCAGCAGGGCCCAGATGGTGGCGTACAGGGGGGTACGCACGAAGAACCACATGAACCCGACTCCGATGACGATCCCCGGGAAGGAGAACGACAGGAAGCTCAGGGATTCGAGGATGCCCGAGGCCCTGGATCTGACCTTGACGATGACGTAGGCGACGAAGATCGACAGGACGCAGCCGAGGGTCGCCCCCACGATCCCGAGGAAGAGGCTGTTCTTCAAGGACAGCAGGGATATCGGATCCCTCAGCACGGCCCTCCAGTGCGTCAGTCCCATCATCGAGAACGCCCGCGCGCTGGGAACCATGGAATAGGGGACAAACGAGGTGTACAGCAGCACCAGCACGGGCAGGACGATGAGCAGGACCGAAAGGATCAGCATGACCACAAACAGCGGGATCTTGGCCTTCTTGAGCTCGATGACCGCCGGTTTGAAGCCCCGGCTCGAGACGGTGACGTAGCGTTCGCTCGACCGGGTCAGATACCGGTACACATAGATGAGCGCCACGGAGGTGACCAGGATGCTCATCCCGATCGCCGCGGCCTTGCCGTAGTCCGCCACGAACCCCGTGGAAACCGTCCGGTAGATGAAGGTGGACAGCACGTAGATCCGTCCCGGCATGCCGAGGACCGACGGGACGGCGAAGGAAGCCAGGCACCTGACGATGCACAGGATGAAGGAGGCCAGGATGGCGGGCCTCAGCACCGGGAGGGTGATCCTGGCGAGGGTCTTGAGGGTGCCGCCCCCGCAGACCCTGGATGACTCCTCGAGGGACACATCGAAGGAGGCCATGGCCGGGGCGATGATCAGATAGGCGATCGGCAGGTCCAGCAGTCCCTCGACCAGGATCATGCCCCAGATCGTGTAGACGTTGAAGGGCAAGTTCTCGAGGTTGAGAAGCTGCCCGACCGCCAGGTTCAGGATCCCGTTCGAAGGGTTGAGCAGCAGTGCCCAGCTCACCGAGAACAGCACGTGGGGAATCATCATCGGTATGACCGACAGGATCTTGAACAGGAACTTGAAGGGGATGTCGGTCCTGTTGTTCAGATAGGCCAGAAACAGGGCAAGGACGGTGGCCAGCGCCGCGGAACCCAGGACGAACACGAGGGTGTTTCCGATGACCTCCGCGAATCCGGGATCCGTGTACACGGAGAGGTATTTCTCGAAGGTGAAGGACCCGACGGCTCCCAGGCCTTTGGAGAAACTGCCGAGCACGAGCATGACCACCGGACAGACGGTGAGGAAACCGACGATGATGATGAGCGCCGCGGTCAGCCTGGTGTGCTTCCTCTGGGCCATGGCAGCTACCCCGCCTCTAGAGCGATACCAGGAGGCAATGCTCGGGGCTGACGGCGAACTCGACCCGGGCGCCTTCCTCCAAGCGGGTGTCCGGCGGGAGTTTGACCATGAGAAGCTCCTCTCCCACGCGGATCTCCCCTTCGTAGGCGTCGCCCACGAAGATCATGGTCTCCAGGAGGCCGCCGATCAGGTTTCGCTGCTTCGTATCCGCCCCGGCGGACCCGGGCCGGAAGAACTCCGGCCGGATGCACAGAACGGCCTCGGCCCCTTGGGGGAAATCGCGCTTGTGGCAGATGATCCTCCCGATGCCGGAGTCGACGACCGTCGCCTCCGGCTCCTGGGCGGCCACGGTCGAGCGGATCAGGTTGGCCCGTCCGATGAAGCCCGCCACGAACTGGTGATCCGCATCGAAGTAGATCTTCTTCGGGGTGCCGATTTCGATGATGTTCCCGGCGCGCATGACCCCGATGGTGTCCGACAGGGCGAGGGCCTCGATCCGGTCGTGGGTCACGTAGACCGCGGTGATTTCCAGCTCGCTCAAGAAAGCGCGCAGCTCTTTGCGGGTTTCCTCCCGAAGCTTGGCGTCGAGGTTCGACAGCGGCTCATCGAAGAGAATCACCTTCGGCTCGGCCACGAGCGCCCGGGCCAGGGCCACCCGCTGCTGCTGGCCTCCGGAAAGCCGGGTCGCGGGACGCTGCTCAAGTCCTTCGAGCTGAACGAACTCGAGGGTCTTCGCGACCCGCTGGCGGATCTCCTTGCGGGGCAGCTTGCGGTTCTGGAGCGGATAGGCCACGTTGTCGAAGACGTTCATGTGCGGCCAGATCGCGTAGGTCTGGAAGACCATGCCCAATCCGCGGTGTTCCGTCGGCACGTAGAGGTTGTTGCGGGTCGACAGGACCGTGGTGTCGCCGATCTGGATCTCCCCCTCGTCCGGGGTTTCCAGGCCGACGATGCAGCGCAGGAGGGTGGTCTTCCCGCATCCGCTGGGGCCCAGGAGGGTAAAGATCCTGTTGGCCGGGATGGTGAGGTCGATGCCGTCCAGGGCCTTGATGGTCTTGCCCTCGGAGTGGTAGTGCTTCTTCAGTCCTTCGATTCGGATTTCCATGGCTGGATCCTACGGGTGGACGGGCCCCGTGCCCGGGCACGGGGCCTTGCAGTGGGTCTATGTCGAGGTGAACTGCGGGTCTCGGGGGCGATGGACTCACGTGCGTGCCCCCTGGATCTCATTTGACCGCGAAGATTTCCTTGAACTCTGCGCCCCACTTCGCGATCTCTTCGTCCGAGAGCTCGCGGATGGGAATGACCTGCGCGGTGTCCATTCCGTCGATCGGCGGAAAGACCCCCGGCGCCAGGACGTACTCCCCCACATCCCGTGCGAGGATCGACATGGCCTCGTCGGACAGCCAGTACTCCATGAAGGCCTCGGCTGCCCCCGGGTGCGGGGCCCTGGAGGTCATGGCGATGGCCCGGGGGGTGCCCATCAGAGGCTGATTCTCCAGTCTGGCCCAGTCCAGCGGAGCGGGGGCCTTGGTGACGATATACTTGGGCATTGAAATGCCGATCTTTTTCTCTCCGCTCTCGATCGGCGCCGGAGTGGGGCCGAAGGAGGCCACGAACATGGGGTTGTTGGCCGCGAGGCCCCGGAGGAAGCTTCGCCACTCCGCCTCGGAGGCGAACACGTGCTCCTTGAGCCCCACCAGCCACCCGATGGTTGTGGCATGGCTCTCGGGATTGGCCATGACGATCTGGTTCTTCCACTTCGGATCGGTCAGATCCTGGTAGCGCCGCGGGGCCTCGTCGGGCTTCACGAGCTCCGTGTTGTAGATCAGCCCCACGTACTCGATGCCGAACAGGTAGATACCGTCACGCTTGGCCCAGTCCGGATAGTTGGCCACGGCCTTGGGGGTAAAAGGAGCGATGACCCCCTGCTCTCTCAGAATCTCCAGCACCGGCAGCGGCGCCTGCAGGACGTCGGCCTGCAGCTTGCCCGCTTCGAACTCGGTGAGAACCGTCGAAAGGAAGCGGGCGGTCGACACCCGCGTGTTTTCCGGCTTCACGCCGGTCTTGGCCTGGAACGCGTCCAGAACCGGCTCGATGGCGGTGATGCTCGCGTACATCGCGACGCTGCTCTCCAGTGCCTGGCCCGAGGGGGTCGTTTCCGCCGGGGCCTCCGCCGTGCCGCCGGCGAAGCCGGCAACCGCAACAACCATCAACGCGCAGAGCACAATCGGTGCCCTCTCCCACCTGAATCTCATGGCTTGCCTCCTTTGGCCCCCCCCCTGCCGGAGAGCGGGTGATCTACGGTAAAAGCATAGGGGATGCACTCCCGGCAGTCAAGTCTTGGGGATCACCACGATCATTGCCCGGCAGACGAGAGGCTCTGCTGTCCTTCAGATTCCGCTCGAAAGCCGATTTGCGATGCACAAGGTCATCCGTGCCCGGACAGATCGGGCACCGCAGATTCTCTTCGGAAGAATCCCGGCGCCTGGTCTTGCCGGGGTGGTTGGCCCCGAGAATAAATATTACTATATTGGTAAGGATGCGCCTGCGTGATCTGGTCACGGCAATCCTCTTCGCAGCCCAGGTGGTGGCACGGGCGGCGACGGCCGGCGCGCAGACAGAGTGGGCCGGGCGCTGGGGTCCGCAGCGGCTGGAAGGCGTGGTGCAGCGCTACCTTCCCCGCCTATTCGGCTCGAAGCGCAGCGACGGGGTGCTGCTTCTGACCCTAGCCGGGGTCAGAAAGCTGAACATCTACTTCAACCGCCAGGGGGTGCTGCTGTGAAATCCCGGAGAGTCGGACCGCAGCTGTCGTTTCCCTCCCCGCCGCCGGCCGAGGCGCCCCCGTCGCCGGGAATTCTAGTGCTGCTGGCCTTCCGCCAGGTGTACGCCCGATTCGCCGCCCCCATCCTGATCGGTGCCGGCATCATCGCCGCCCTGGGAGCGGTTGCCCTGTACGGCCGCCTGGCACCGGGCACGGAGCCCCTGACCGAGCGGGAGCTCGCCGCCCTGGTGCAGCGGACCCTGGACGAGGCCCCGCCGGAGCCCTCCTTCGCCTCGCTGGCCTACCAGGTCATCCGGCCGTCGGTGGTCCTCGTGCAGGCTTTCCACGATGACGGCGCCACGGCGGGCGCCGGGCCCGGCGAGACCGGCCCCGGGCCTGAGGGCTCGCCGGAACCCGATGCCATCGGTACCGGCGTCGTGATCACCGACGGCGGTCTCATTCTCACGAGCCTGCACGTGATCGCCGGAGGCCGGTCCCTGCGGGTTACCTTCGCGGACGGCCTGGAGTCCGAGGCGGCGGTCACGGTGCTGCAACCGGAGAACGACCTGGCGGTCCTGCAGGCGCAGCTCATCCCCGACGACCTGATCCCGGCGACCCTGGCCAGCTCGGCGTTCCTGCAGATCGGCGACCAGGTGGCGGCGGTGGGCCATCCCTTCGGGCTGGGGTACTCCCTCTCGGCAGGGGTGGTCTCCGGCCTCGGCCGGAGCTTCGTATCCCCGGAAACAGGCCGGGCGTTGAGCGGTCTGATCCAGTTCGACGCGGCGGTCAACCCCGGCAACTCCGGAGGCCCGCTGGTCAATCGGGACGGAGAGGTGGTGGGTATCGTCACCGCACTGCTGAACCCGACCCGAGAGGAGTTCTTCGTGGGCATCGGCCTGGCCGTGACCATCGAAACGGCCGGCGGAGCCGTGGGCGCCCCGGTATGGTAACGGCGCAGCCAAACGGGCCCGGAACGAGGCCCGGAACCGTGCACGCAAGTGGAGGACACATGAACGGGCAGAAGTCTCTGATGGAATCGGTGCTGTACGAGATCAAGAAGGTCATCGTCGGCCAGGACCACTTTCTCGAGCGGGTGCTGGTGGCCATCCTGTCCCGGGGACACCTGCTGGTCGAAGGGGTCCCGGGGTTGGCCAAGACCATGACCGTCAAGACCCTGGCGGAGGTCATCCACGGGGAGTTCAAGCGCATCCAGTTCACCCCTGACCTCGTGCCCGCCGACCTGGTGGGGACCCGGATCTACAATCAGAAGAGCGGGACCTTCGGCACCTCTCTCGGCCCGGTGTTCACCAACCTCCTGCTGGCCGACGAGATCAACCGGGCCCCGGCCAAGGTCCAGAGCGCGCTGCTGGAGGTCATGCAGGAGCGTCAGGTCACCATCGGGGGTGAAACCTACCGAGTCCCGGACCCCTTCCTGGTCATGGCCACCCAGAACCCCATCGAGACCGAGGGGACCTACCCGCTCCCGGAGGCGCAGGTGGACCGTTTCATGATGAAGGTCCTGGTGGACTATCCCACCGAGGAGGAAGAGTTCGTGATCGTGGAGCGGATGACCGGCACCCCGGCTCAGGTCAAGCGGATCGCCGGCACGGATCAGCTGGCCGGGCTGCAGAGGGAATCCGCGAAGGTCTACGTCGACCCTTCCCTCATACAGTACGCCGTGCGCCTGTCCGCCGCCACCCGGGACCCGGACGCGTATGGGGTCGCAGATATCGGCAGGTACATCACCTACGGCGCCAGCCCCCGGGCCTCGATTTACCTGATCGTGACCGCCCGCGCCCTGGCCTTCCTCCGCGGGAGGCGATACGTGCTGCCAGAGGATGTGACCGACCTGGCGCTCGACGTGCTTCGGCACCGACTGGTGCTCTCCTACGAAGCCCTCTCGGAGGGAGTGGACCCGGACGCAATCCTCCAGCGCATCCTGGACCACATCGCGGCCCCCGCCGCCCCCCTGGAAAGCCATGCTGCCCTCGCCGCGGAGTCCTGAGGCGCTCCTGCAGCGCCTGGAATGGCGGGTCGTCCGGCGCCTGGACGGGCTGCTGCAGGGCAACTACGCGAGCTTCTTCCGAGGCTTCGGGCTGGATCTGGCGGAGCTGCGGGAGTACCAGTACCAGGACGACGTGCGCTACATCGACTGGAACGTCACCGCCCGCGTGCAGGTCCCTCACGTGCGCCAGTACAACGAAGACCGGGAAGTCACGGCCTGGTTCCTCCTGGACCTGAGTCCGTCGGTGGACTTCGGGCCCTCCGGCGCCCTCAAGCGTAACCTGCTGATCGACTTCGTCGGGGTCCTGGCCCGCCTGCTGACCCGGCGGGGCAACCGGGTGGGCGCGGTGATGTACGGGGGCGGCGTTCAGGAGATCGTGCCTGCGCTGGCCGGCAGACCCCAGGTCCTGCACCTGCTGGAGCGCCTGCTGGCTCAGCCCCGGCTCGGGCGGTCGGCCCCCACGGACCTGGGGGTCCTGCTCGAGGCGGCATACCGCCTGGTCCGCAGACGCTCGCTGGTGTTCGTGGTCTCGGACTTCTTCAGCCTCCCCGGATGGAACCGACCCCTGGGAATTCTGGCCCAGCGCCACGAGGTCCTGGCGGTTCGCCTGCTGGATCCCCGGGAAATCGAGCTTCCGGACATCGGGCCCGTGGTCATGGAGGACGCGGAAACCGGCGAACAGCTGTTCCTGGATACCCACGACCCCGGTTTCCGCAGGAGATTTCTCGAAGCCTCGCAGCGCCGGGAGCGGGAGCTGCGGGGGGCCTTCACCTCGTCCGGGGTGGATGTGCTCGCCCTTTCGACTGAGGGCGACCTCCTCAAGGCCCTCTTCCGGTTCTCGAGCCTGCGCAAGCGCCGCGGGGCTGCTGCGCTGCCCGGCGCGGCGCGCAAAAGGAGCAGAGTATGACATTCCTATGGATCCGGATGCTGTGGCTGCTGCTGCTGATTCCGGTCCTCGTTACCGCCTATATCCTGCTGCAGCGGCGCAAGCAGAAGTACGCCCTGCGCTACGCCAGCCTGTCGGTGGTCAAGGACGCCCTGGGGCGCGGCCCGGGCATCCGCCGCCACGTTCCTCCCCTGCTGTTCCTGCTCGCGCTGGCAGTCATGATCGCGGCCCTGGCCCGCCCGGCGGCCATCGTCACGCTTGCCTCTCAACAGGGGACCGCTATTCTCGCCCTGGACATTTCGGGAAGCATGCGGGCGGAGGACATGAACCCCAACCGCATGGAGGCGGCCAAGGCGGCCGCCCGGGCCTTCGTGGACAGGCAGCCGCGAAACGTTCGGATCGGCGTCGTGGCCTTCAGCGGAACCTCCGCGCTGGTTCAAGCCCCGACCCGGGAGAAGGAAGAGGTGCTGGTGGCCATCAACCGCCTGGCGACGCAGCGGGGTACCGCAATAGGCAGCGGGATTCTGACCTCCCTGAAGGCGATCTTCGAGGATCCGGATGGGGACTCGTCTCTCTCCCTCTACGAGGCCTTGGATCCCGACAGACCGGTCCAGGAGCCTGTTGCCCCCGGCAGCTACACCAACGCGGTGATCGTCCTGCTCAGCGACGGCCAGAGCAATCAGGGACCGGACCCCCTGGAGGCGGCGGCCCGGGCAGCAGACCTGGGCGTGCGGGTCTTCACCGTCGGCCTGGGCAGCAAGGAAGGGGTGATCATGAGGTTCTTCGGGCGCTCGATCAGGGTCCAGCTCGACGAGGAGACCCTCAAGAGCATAGCCCGGAGAACCGACGGCAGTTACTTCACGGCGGGCAGCGAGACCGAGCTGGTCAGCGTCTACGAGACCCTGAGCCTGCAGCTAGTCGCAGAGGTCGAAAGGACCGAGCTGACGGCCTTCTTCACTGCCGCGGCTGCCGCCGTGATGCTGGCGGCCGCCCTGCTGTCGATGCTCTGGTTCAAGCGGGTCGTGTAGCCCCCGGACACCTCTCACCCGGCTCCAGGGACTGACCGGCGGATCCCGGTGCTGGCGGATCCTGCCGCTGGCGGACGGAGGCGGGACGGGGTACAATCAAGGCATGTCCGGGCGCCGGCCCGGCCTCGAACCGCGGGGCAATCAGGAGGGGGTAACCATGAAGCTGGGCAGTTTCAACATCAATTTCTACGACCGGGACCTGGAGCCGGCCCTGGAAGCCATGCAGAAACACGGCTGCCAGGCCGTCGAGCTGGGCTGCGGGGGGTTCATCACCCGGAGGCACTTCGACCCGTCGGAGCTGCTGGCGGACGAGGGCAAGCGCAAGGCATTGATCGGGGCCGTTGAACGTCACGGGCTGTTCATAAGCGCCCTCTCCTGCCACGCCAACATGGTCCACCCCCGGAAAGCCTTCGCCGAGCGGCACCGCCAGGAGTTTCGGGAAACCATTGAGCTGGCCGAGAAGCTCGGAGTGGAGCGGGTCATCACCTTCGCCGGCTGTCCGGGCACCTCGGACCACGACGAGAACCCCAGCTGGATCACCTGCCCCTGGCCGGAGTACTTCACCGAGGCTCTCGCCTGGCAGTGGGAGCAGAAGCTCATCCCCCTGTGGAAGCAAGAGGCGGCCTTCGCCCGGAAGCACGGGATCAGGATGATCTGCCTCGAGATGCACCCCGGAGATGCCGTGTACACCCCGGAGAAGCTCCTCAAGCTTCGGGAGGCGGTGGGCGAGGAGATCGGGTGCAACTTCGACCCCAGCCATCTCTTCTGGCAGGGCATCGACCCGGTGGCGGCCGTTCGGGCCCTGCGGGAGTGCATCTTCCACGTTCACGCCAAGGACACCAAGATCGACCGCCTGAACGTCCAGGTGAACGGGATTCTGGACAACCGCCCCTACGCCGACGAGCCGCGACGCTCCTGGCTGTTCCGCACGGTGGGCTACGGAAACGGCGCCACCTTCTGGAAGGAGCTCATCAGCGAGCTGCGGATCGTGGGCTACGACTACGTGCTGAGCATCGAGCACGAGGACTCGCTCATGAGCGGCGAGGAGGGGCTGCGCAAGGCCGTAGCCTTCCTCAAGGATGTCATGATCGAGGACCCGCGCGGTGCCATGTGGTGGGATTGACACCCGGCTCGGGAATACGTATACTCACCCCATCGACCATCAAAAATGGGCTTCCTGAGGTCGAAATCGAAATACTGTCGTGAAGCCCGATCATACTGACCTTGCATCTCCCACCCGCAGGGACAACCGGCCGGACAGTAGAATCCAACAATACGGGACTACCGAGTTCTGCTCCTCCAGTGGCGAGTATCAAAGGGCGATGATCAACATCTGGCTCTCTATTAGGAGGAGAACATGAACAAGAAGATCTATGTAGGCGGATTGGCCTACTCGGTGACCGATGACCAGCTGCGCGAGCTCTTCGAGGCCCACGGGACCGTCGAGTCCGCCAACGTCATCACCGACAAGTACACCGACCGCTCCAGGGGCTTCGGCTTCGTGGAGATGGGCACCCAGGCGGAAGCCGAGAAGGCGATCGAGGCCCTCAACGGCATCATGCACGAGGGCCGCACCCTCACCGTCAACATGAGCAAGCCCCGCGCCGAAGGCGACCGCGGGGGTGGTGGGAGAGGCCGCTCCAGCAACCGCTGGTAGGCTTCTAGCCAAAAACCGGACGGAGACGGATCGAGGGGGTTGCCGGTTCCCCCTCGTCCGTCCGCCGTTTTCTCCCTACAAGCCCCATACATCCTCGAGCACAGAGCAACAGACAAAGGACTCAATGCAAACACTCAGCTTCGAAGCGCTCGACCTGATCGAGCCGATCAAGCGCGCCCTCGTGGCGCAGAACTACACCGTACCCACCCCGATCCAGCAGCAGGCCATTCCTCTGTTGCTGGCAGGACACGACCTCATGGGCAGCGCCCAGACCGGCAGCGGCAAGACCGCGGCCTTCGCGCTGCCGATCCTCCAGCACCTGGCCCTGCACCGCCGCCAGCCCCAGAGAACCGCCGCCCGAACCCTGATCCTGGCTCCGACCCGGGAGCTCGTGGGTCAGATAGCCGAGAGCTTCGCAGTGTACGGCAAGTACCTGGGACTCAGGCAGGCTGTGGTATACGGGGGCGTGGGCAAACAGGGGCAGATCAGGGCGCTCCAGCGCGGCGTGGATGTCCTGACCGCTACCCCGGGGCGACTCCTGGACCTGCTGGGCGATGGTGTGCTTCGCCTCGACCGCGTTGAGATCTTCGTGCTCGACGAGGCCGACCGAATGCTCGACATGGGGTTCATCCCCGCCATCAGAAGGATCATCGCCGAGCTCCCCTCCCCGCGCCAGTCCCTGTTCTTCTCGGCGACTCTGCCGCCCGAAGCGGTCAGCCTGGCCCGCAGCATGCTCGTAGAGCCCAGGCACGTGGCCGTCGCCCGGGAAGTCGACCAGGCCCCCGAGATCGACCAGCACGTGCTGTTCGTGGAGCGGGAGAACAAGACCGCCCTGCTGATGAGCCTCCTGGAAGACCGGGCCATCCGCCGGGTGCTCGTGTTCACCCGGACCAAGCACCGGGCCAATCGCCTTTCCCAGGCGCTGGTAAAGGCGAGCATTCGCTCGGACTGCCTGCACGGCAACAAGAGCCAGTCCGCCCGCCAGCAGGCCCTGGCTGCGTTTCACGCCGGCAGGATCAGGGTGCTGGTGGCCACCGACATCGCCGCCCGGGGCATCGACGTGGAGGACATCAGCCACGTGATCAACTACGAGCTTCCCAACGAACCCGAAAGCTACGTGCACCGGATCGGCCGCACCGCCCGGGCCGGGAAGTCCGGCACCGCCCTGTCCTTCTGCGACCCTTCGGAGAACGACTACCTGCGCCAGATCGAGCGCCTGCTCAAGCGCAGGATGTCCGTGATGAAGGACCACCGCTTCGTCCGGGCTGGAGGGGTGGGATCCGGGCAGACCCCCGAGCCCACGCGCCGCCCCCAGCCGCATCCCGGGAGGCGCCGCCGGCCGGCCTCTCTTGCCTAAGGCGACCTTGCCTCGGGCGACCTTGCCTCAGGCGACCTTGCCTAAGGCTCAGGCTCCGTTGTATTGTCGTGCCCATGGAACGGATGAAGCGCACGGCAACCTGCGGCGAGCTGGACAAGGGGAGTATCGGACGGCGCGTGACCCTGAACGGCTGGGTGCACCGGCACCGGGACCACGGCGGGATTCTCTTTCTGGATCTTCGCGACCGCTACGGCATCACCCAGGTGGTGATCGACCCTGACGCCCCGGAGGAGCTCAAGAGCGTCGCCGGGGAGCTGAAGTTCGAGTACTGCGTCGCCGTCGAGGGGACGGTCCGCCCCCGGCCGGAGAACATGGTGAATCCGAACATGGCCACCGGTGGGGTCGAGCTCGAGGCCGAGGCCATCCAGATCCTCTCCCGCTGCACCACCCTGCCCTTCATGATCGACGAGGCAAGCGACGCCCGGGAGGAGCTGCGCTTCAAGTACCGCTTCCTGGACCTGCGCTCCTTCTCCATGCAGCGCAAGATCGCCCTGCGCAACACGGTGAGCTGGGCCGCCCGGGAGTACCTGCTCGGCCGGGGCTTCTACGAGATCGAAACCCCCACCCTGATCCGCTCGACCCCGGAAGGGGCTCGGGACTTCCTGGTGCCCTCGCGGCTGCACCCCGGCAGGTTCTACGCCCTGCCCCAGAGCCCGCAGATCTACAAGCAGCTTCTCATGGTCAGCGGCTTCGACCGTTACTTCCAGATCGCCCACTGCTTCCGGGACGAGGACGCCCGGGGAGACCGGCAGATCGAGCACACGCAGATCGACCTGGAGATGAGCTTCGTGTCCAAGGAGGACGTGTTCGAGGTCGTGGAGGGCATGTTCGGGCGCATCTTCGACAGGGCCCTGGGACGCGAGCTGTCCCTGCCCTTCCCCCGCCTGGCCTACGACGAGGCCATGAATCGCTACGGCTCGGACAAGCCGGACCTGCGCTTCGCCCTGGAGCTGCAGGAGCTCGGCGCGCTGGCCGAGAAGGGTGAGTTCAGCATCTTCCGCCAGGTCCTGGAGCAGGGCGGAGCTGTCAAGGCCCTGGTCGGTCCGGGCTGCGGGGGCTTCTCCCGCCGGGAGATCGACGAGCTGGAGGAGGCGGCCAGAGTCTACGGGGCCAGGGGCCTGGCCTGGATGAAGGTCACGGCGGAAGGGCTGGAGGGAGGCGTCTCCAAGTTCTATGCTTCCCAGGCCGGGGAGATGTGCGAAACCCTCGGCGCCGCTCCGGGTGACCTGATCCTCATGGTTGGGGCGGACTGGCAGAGGGCCTGCCTTTCCCTGGGAGCGGTGCGCAGCCTCCTGGGCCGCAAGCTTGGGCTGGCAACGCCCGGGGAGTTTGCTTTCTGCTGGATCATCGACTTCCCGCTGTTCGAGTGGAACGAGGAGGAGAAGAAGTGGGACCCCTCGCACCACGTCTTCACCATGCCCCAGGAGCGCTACCTCCCCACCCTGGAGCAGGACCCCGGAGCGGTCAAGGGAGACCTGTACGACCTGGTCTGCAACGGCACGGAGCTGGCCTCCGGCTCGATCCGAATCCACGACTCTGAGCTCCAGCAGCGGGTCTTCAACATCATCGGGCTGCCGGAAGAAGAAGCCCGGCGGCGCTTCGGCTTCCTGCTGGAGGCTTTCCAGTACGGCCCGCCGCCCCACGGCGGCATCGCCCCCGGTCTGGACCGCCTGGTCATGCTCCTGGCCGGGGAATCCTCGATCCGGGAGGTCATCGCCTTCCCGAAGAACACCCTCGGGGTGAGCCTCATGGACGACTGTCCCGCCCCCGTTGACTCCGGGCAGCTGGAAGACCTGCACATCCGGATCGTCGGCGCCGCCGGCACCGACGGCGGCCCGCCTCCGGATGGAAAGCGCTGATCCGGATCGACAGCTGCGCCCCGGGCCAGGCCGGGCAACGGATCCCGCTGCCGGCCTGCCGGCGCCCCAGATCGCCCACCGACTGCTCGCCTGGTTTCTGACCCACAAGCGGGAGCTTCCCTGGCGGGAAGAGTCCGATCCCTACCGCGTGTGGATCAGCGAGGTCATGCTGCAGCAGACCCGCAGCGGCACCGTCGCCGGCTACTACCTGCGCTGGCTCGAGCGCTTCCCGGACATCCGGGCCCTGGCCGCCGCCCCCGAGCAGGAGGTGCTCAAGGCCTGGGAAGGCCTGGGCTACTACGGCAGGGCCCGCAACCTGCACCGGGCGGCCCGGGAGGTGGTCCGGCGCTTCAGCGGGGAGCTCCCGGCCGAGCCGGCGGAGCTGCGAAGCCTGCCCGGGATCGGGGAGTACACCGCCGCGGCGGTGGCCAGTATCGCCTTCGCGCGTCCCGCCGCGGTGGTGGACGGCAACGTGATCCGAGTGGTCGCCCGCCTGCTGGGAGACGCCCGGGAGATCTCGCTTCCGGCCTTCCGCCAAGCAGTGCGGGATTTCGTGGAGTCCACCTTCCAGGGCTTCCACCCGGGGTGGATCAACCAGGCCTGGATGGAGCTGGGCGCCCTGGTCTGCCTCCCGGTGCCACGCTGCGCCGCCTGCCCGCTCCGGGAGCACTGCCGGGCCTTCCTGGACGGGCGCACCGCCGAGCTTCCGGTCCGCCGGAGGGCGGGACCACTTCCCGTGCGGGAGGGCAGCCTGCTCGCCGTGCTGGCCGCCCCCCTCTCACCCGCGGTGGCGGCGGGACTCGAAAGCATCGACGCCCAGGGGCCCCTCGGAGCTCCGGAGGCGCTGGGCCCCCTGATCGCCTCGAGCGGCGCCTCCCTGCTCCTGGTCCGGCGCCCGTCCCGGGGACTCCTGGGCGGTTTGTGGGAGTTCCCGAACTTCCCGGCCGTCGGCGGCGCCCTGGGCCGGTTGTGCACGGGCCTGGGCATCGCGCTCCTGGCGGAGCCCGGCGTGGAGGTCCGACACCGCTACTCCCACTTCGAGGTGCGCTTCCGCATCCTGGTCGCCGCGGCCCGCCCCCACTCCCTCCCCGACCCCCTGGAAGGGTGGGACGAGCAGCGCTGGGTACGGGCAGGCGAGCTGTTTCGCTACCCTCGCCCCAGAGTGCACATCGAGGCCATGCGGCGTATCGGGTTGCAGGGCTGAGAGCCTCCGGTGATCGCCCCACCGCGGCTCAGCGCACCGGCTCAGAGCGACTTTGACCATTTGGGCGCGACCGCGCTCGAAGCATTCGGCGCCGATGTCGATCCCACATCCAGGAGTCTCCGGCCGATTCGCGGGATCATAGGCGGCTTTCGTCGCTTCGGCAGGCCCTGAGAAGCCCGCCGGACACCGGGATCCCTCCTAGACCGTCAGCACCGTACGCGAGACCGCGATCGACTCGGCGCCCCTGCGGGTGAGCGGCAGCGGCGTGGCCTGCCCGCGCATCCAGGGACGGATCATGTCCGCGTAGTGCCGGAGCCCCGGGCGCCCCGACTGCCCCATGGGGCCCATGATTACCGTGCGGTCCGGGTCCGCCAGGGAGGTCACCATGCGGAGGGAGGGGATCGTGGTGACCTCGAAGCACTTCTCGGATCGGACCCCCCAGGCCGGATTGAAGTTGGCCGGGTTGACCGTGTTGGCGCTGCCCCCGGCGGGATACGGGCCGCGGTTCAGGAGCCAGGAGGCCAGGGCGCCCACGGCCCCGGGATGGCGGTACACGTACCGGTGCAGGGCCCCCCAGCGCCAGCGCCTGCGGCTGCGCCCGAGGTTCTCCTCGAGGAGCTCCACGCTTTCGACGAGCGCCTGCTCGCAGACCTGTGCCAGGGGCCGCTCCCCGAGGAGGTGGCTCGCTTCCGGGGAGGATCCGCCGGAGCGGGCATCGAGCAGCCGGTCGGGGGCGGTGTACATGAAGGGCATCCAGGCCAGGAAGGCCGGCAGCGAGCGCTTGAGGGTATCTGCCAGCAGCACCCGGGAGAACGCCACGAGAAACACCTGGAACACGGTACCGCCGATGCTGCGGGCATCGAGATTTCGGTCCCACGCACCCAGCAGCGCCGCAGCCTCCCGGGCCGCCGGGGCCCGGTAGTCGAACCCGAGGAGCGTGGGCAGCAGGTGCTCGGCCCGTTTCGAGTACTGGTCCATCTGCAGACGCAGGAAGTCCTCGACCTCCGGTTCCGGCAGAGCCTCCAGGAGCTCCGAGATCCGCTCGCAGCGGTACGGCGCGGTCCAGCTGTAGGAGACCGGGTATGGATAGTCGGTTCCGGTGGACTTGTGGTTCGCGGTGACGACACGGCCTGCCGCGGGATCCGTTTCCAAAGGGTTCTCCTCCGGGGGCACGAAACCCTCCCAGTCGCAGTCCCCCGAGCCGTCGGCGGGCAGCCGACCCGAGTAGCCCCGCCGCCGGGGGATCCTGCCGGTGGCGTACTTGCCGATGCGGCCGTCGGCGTCAGCGAACACCAGGTTCTGCCCGACCGAGGCCACCTCCCGGGCGGTGAGCGCGAACTGCGCCGCGTTCCCGGCCCTGGGCAGGGCCAGCAGGGCCCGCAGGGTGGTGTCCTCGAAGCGCTCCCCCGGCAGGGTGCCGTACCACTTCAGGGCCAGGACCGCCTGAGTGCCCGGCGCAACCTCCGTGATCACGGGCCCGTGCACGGTGTCATAGATCGTGACTTCCCGCTCCCGGCCCCCGGCGATCCGGATCGTCTCGCGACGTCTCTCCATCTCCAGGGTCTTCCCGGCCGAGTGGTAGCGCGTCGGGTGCTCGGGATCGACGGGCAGCACGTACAGGTCCGTGCAGTCCGTCATCACGTTGGTCATGGACCAGGCCACCCTTTCGTTGCGGCCGATCACGATCCCCGGCAGGCCGGGCATCGAGGCGCCTGCGACGTTGAGGGTGGGACAGTGCAGGTGGCAGAAATACCATACCTGGGGGACGCTCGAGTCCAGGTGCGGGTCGTTGGCCAGCAGCGGCATCCCCCGGGGCCCCCGGGCCACGACCCAGCTGTTGCTGCCCCCGCTCAAGGGCGCCAGGGCCGGCCAGAAAGCGAGAGCCGCCGGCAGCAGGGGCGCGATCCTCACCCCCCGAAAGCGCTCGAAGAACTCCTCCCGGGGCAGCCCCGCCCCGGGGGATGAGGCGAAGAGCTCGTTCCACTTGTCCTGGTTCAGGGTTTCACGATCCAGAACCGCGATCAGCTCTTCGATGTAGTTCGTCTGCAGGAACCAGGCGTTGACCGGGATGGTGGCGCCCAGCTGTTCGACCGTATACGGCTCGGGAGTGAGCTTCAGGGAGCCGAACTCCAGGGGCAGGTTTCCCCCCGCCAGGGCCAGGTAGGCGTTCACCCCGTCGGCGTATCCCTGGAAAAGGTCCCTGTCGGCTGGACTGAGCCGGGCGAGGGCCCGGCTCTGCAGGTTGGCAAAACCGGCCAGGCGGCTGAAATGGTCCAGATCCGCCGCCGCCTCGCCGGCAATCTCGGCCAGCCTCCCGGAGGCAAAACGCCGGAGGGTCTCCATCTGCCAGAGCCTCTCCTGGGCGTGGAGGAAGCCCTGGGCCACCATCAGGTCCCGCTCGCCGGCGGCGAAGACATGCGGGATGCCGAAGCGATCGCGCAGGACCTCCACGGGCTCCGACAGGGGCAGGCCCTGCACCCGCCGGGGGGCCGCCGGCATGCCCTTCCTGACGAGAAAGCTCAGCAGTGCGTTCGGTCGCTTCACGGGGTACCCTCCGCGCCAGCGATGCGTCCGCCTTGCGGCTACTCTGGCTCGACCTCCAGGATCGCCGCCAGCTCCGCCGGCTCCAGGCGGAACTTCGATCCCTTGCCCTCGTAGAATCCGTGGGAGCCGATCATGTGGATGTGCAGATCCGTGAACACGATCTCGCGATCGGCCCGGAGATTCCGGACCGTGACGTTGGTCTTGGGGAAGATCCCGGGATCGCCGAAGGGACAGGGCAGCTTTCCCCGCACCGAGTCGACCCGCACCTCGAAGTGAGGGGCCACGTCGATGAACTCTCCCAGACCCCGCATGCCCGCATCGCGCAACTCGACCATGCGCTGGGCCAGTTGGGAGTGGCTCAGGTTCAGGCGTTTGACCGCCTCGTCGTCCTCGAGCAGGATATCGATGAGCTTGCGCCGGTCCGTGCCCAGAAAGCCCTCGAGGGTGATCACCCCGGGGGCCATCTTTTCCTGGATCCGGTCCATCTGTACGGTCTGCTTCATTGCATGCTCTCCTCGGCGAGTGCGCCCCCCGGGGCACGAGTGCGCCCACGGGCCACGGTCTCTATGCGAACTTGTCGTAGTAGATCAATTCCTGCGGGATGCCCTTGCTGCTCAGGACCTTGATGCTGGCGTCGATCATGCCGGGGCTTCCGCAGAGGTAGGCCTCGACATTGTCCCCGCTGCTCAAATGGCGGTCCAGTACCTCGGTGATGAGCCCGGTTTCCCCGTCCCACTTGTCTTCGGGCTTGGGCCCGGAGAGGGCCGGGACGTACCTGAAGTTGGGGAGCTTCTTCTCCAGCTCCCGCATCTCCTCGACCAGGAACAGGTCCCGCCTGGACACCGCCCCAAAGAAGTAGGTGGCCTTGCGGTCGATGCCCTTCTCCACCATGTTCAGGAGAATCGACTTGATCGGGGCCATGCCGGAACCCCCGGCGATGAACACGATGTCCCGCTGGGTATCCCGCAGGAAGAACTCGCCGTAAGGCCCGTTGATCGTGACCTCGTCCCCCTCCTTCATGTACTGGAACACGTAGGTGGTGCAGATCCCGTTGGGGACCAGGCGGACCTCCAACTCCACCATATCCCGCTGGGAAGGGTTGGAGGAGCAGGAGTAGGCCCGGTACACGCTCTCGGAGGACAGCTCGTACTCCGGGGTCTGAAACTGGATGTACTGGCCCGGACGGAAGCTGATCTCCGGCGGGTCGATGAGCTTGAGGGTGAGCTCCTTGATGTCGTGGGTCAGGTCCCGGATCCGCTCCACCCGGGTCCTGTACTCCTTGACGTTGAACAGCTCTTCGGGAATCCAGATCGAGAGGTCTTTCTTGGCCTTGACCTGGCAGGAAAGGCGGATGTTCTCCTTCTTCTCCTCCTCCGTGATCCAGGGCAGCTCCGTGGCCAGGTAGTCGCCCACGTCGGAGGTGATCTTGACCTTGCAGAAGCCGCAGGAACCCCGGCCGCCGCAGGCCGAAGGGATGAACAGCTTCTCCGCCATCAGGGTGCTCAGAAGCGGCCCCCCGCCGGGCACGACCAACTCCTTGGAGTCGTTGATCGTGATCTTGACCTCCCCGTAGTTCCCGACGGTGAGGTCGGCGATGACCATCAGTACCGCCAGAGCGGTACCCAGGGCGGCCATGGCCCCGACGGTGATCAGAAATGTCGTCAGCATCTTCCCGCTTTCCCTCTACTTAAGTGATGTTGATCATTCCCGCGAAGCCCATGAAGGCCAGGGCCATGATTCCGGCGATGATCAGGGTGATGCCCGCCCCGGTCAGGCCGTAAGGCACCTTGGAGCGGATGTTGAGCTTGGTCCGGATCCCGGCCATGGCGATGATGGCCAGGGCCCACCCGATGCCGCTGCCTGCCCCGAAGGCGAAGGAGGACAGGAAGGTGTACTCCCGGATCACCATGAACAGGCTCGCCCCCAGGATGGCGCAGTTGACCGTGATCAGGGGCAGGAAGATCCCCAGAGCCGCGTACAGAGTGTCGGACACCCGTTCGATGATCATCTCCACCAGCTGCACGAAGGCGGCGATGACGATGATGAAGGCGATGTAGCGCAGGTAGATGATGTCCAGGGGAACGAGCACGTAGTAGTAGATCAGCCAGTTCAGGACGCTGGTGATCGCCATCACGAAGATCACCGCGGCCCCGAGGCCCACGGAAGTCTTGACCTCCCGGGAGACCGCCAGGAAGGAGCACATCCCCAGGAAGTTGGTCAGGAGGATGTTGCTGGTGAAGATGGCCGCAAAGAATACGCCGAAGGTGAACAGGCCGCCGCTCATGACCCACCTCCCTGGGCCGAAACCCCGGCCGCCGCCGGCGCCCCCTGGGCAACCGGCTTCTGGGCCCCGCCCGCCTGCGCGCCTGCCGCGCCGGCCGCCGGCTTCTCCTTGAGGAAGCTGCCCTTGACCACCCAGATGAACAGGGCCAGCATGAAGAACCCGCCCGGGGCCATGACCATGATGTTCCAGTTGACCCACCAGTCCCCGAGCACCTGGTAGCCCCAGATCGAGCCCGAGCCCAAGAGCTCCCGGACAAAGGCGATGATCAGCAGGACGTAGGAATACCCGAGGCCCGCGGACAGGCCGTCCACCAGGGACAACCCCGCCGGATTGGAGAGGGCGTAGGCCTCGGCCCGTCCCATGACGATGCAGTTGGTGATGATCAGGCCTACGTAGGGCCCCAGCTGCCTGGACATGTCGGGCAGGTATGCCCTCAGGGCGATGTCCACCAGGATGACCCAGGCGGCGATGATCAGGGTTTCGACCATCATGCGGACTCTTCCGGGGATGTAGCGGCGCAGGGCCGACACGGTCAGGTTGGACAGCCCGGTGGTAAAGATGAGCCCGGCGCACATGACCACCGTGTTCTTGAGCACGTTGGTCACCGCCAGGGTCGAGCAGATCCCCAGAATCTGCATGAATACGGGGTTGTTGACCCCGATTCCGGAGGCAAATGCCTGCCGGTATTTATATGAAGCTTTCATACCATGCTCCTATTGCGTCACGCATTCTGATGCGTCACGCATCTTATTGCGTCCGGATGTCAATCCGTCCGGATCGCCTCTTCCGCCTCCGCCAGACGCGTGTTCAGGATCCCCCGCACCCCGTTGGTGGTGTTGGTGGCCCCCGTGATGGCCTCGAACTCCTGGGGCCCCGTGTCAGAACCTTCGGGCACGATGGAGAGCGGCCAGCGCTTGCCCCGGAACTGCTCCTTGAACCAGCTCTCGTCGATCCTGGCCCCCAGGCCGGGGGTCTCGCTCTGCTTGACGAACTCGATCCCGGTCAGGGTGCGCAGATCCTCCTGGACGCCGACCACGGACTGGATCTCGCCCCACAACCCCGCCCCCGTGACCGGCAGCACGTAGCTCTGGAGCGTGCCCTCCTCGCTCAGGACCTCGTAGTACCTGAGGTTGCCCCGATCGTCCTCGACCTCCCGCACCCGGTCCTCGTAGAGCTGGTTGGCTTCGACCCCGCTCTGCGGGATCGGCAACCCCGCCGCGTACAGCACCGCCCGCTTGAGCACCAGGCTCTCGTTGAGGCGAATGGTGTCGCGGGTCAGGAGGTAGATCAGGGACAGGGCGGAGACGAAGACCACGGTGACGATAAACATGAAGGCGATGGTGAACAGGCTCTTGCGTCCCTTGCCCGGCTTGCGCTGCTGGTCGCTCATGCGGCGTTCCTCTTCTGCCTGCGCTGCTTGATCATGTGGTCCAGGATCGGAGCGAACATGTTGGCCAGCAGGGTCGCGAACATGACCGCCTCCGGCCAGGCCGAGAAGGTGCGGATCACCACCACCAGGATTCCGAACAGGACACCGTAGATCCAGCGTCCCTGGTTGGTGGTCTGGGAGGCGGACACCGGCTCGGTGATCACGAACAGCACCCCGAACACGAAGCTTCCGGCCAGGAGGGCGTACAGAGGCATGGCCGCCTCCCGGATCCCCAGCAGCCAGAAGGCGCTCTGGACGGCCAGGAAGCCCGCCAGCCCCCCCAGCACGATCTGCCAGGCGGCCGCCTTCTTCCAGATGATGTAGATCCCCCCCAGGATCAAGAGCACCGCGCTGGTCTCACCGAAGCTCCCCGACACGTTGCCCACCAGGAGTGACAGCCACGACGGGGCCGCGGCCCCTCCAGCAGCGCCCGCTCCCCGGGCCGCCGCCGCAGCCAGAGGCGTAGCCTGGCTTACCGCGTCCGCGGCGTAACGAGCGAACCCGCCGGGAAAGCTCCACAGCGGCCGCACCCAGCGCGCGGTGAGCTGCACCCCGAAGCTGACGTACAGGAAGGCCCTGCCCACCATGGCGGGGTTGAAAACGTTCTTGCCGAAGCCGCCGAAGACCATCTTTCCGAACAGCACCCCGAAAAGAATCCCCAGGGCCGCCATCCAGTAGGGGATGGTCGGCGGGAGCGAAAGGGCGAAGATGAAGTTGGTGACGAACACCGCCGAGGTGACCGGCTCCTTGCGGGGTCTCAGAAAGAGGTATTCGGTCAGGAACCCGACGACGTTGGAGATGGCCAGGATGACCAGGCTTCTCCAGCCGAAAAAATACACGGATGCAATCACCGCCGGAATCAGGGCATAGACGACCCGTACCATGGGCGGCTGCCACTGGATGAGCTTCTGCCTCTTGGCCTCTGCCATTCGTGAATACCTCCGCTATTTGCTCAGGGTTATTATTCTTATTTTTCCCTCCCTTGGCAAGGGAGAGTGCCCACCGCTATAGTGGAAAACACCATGACCCTGGGTTTTCGCCTCACCCTCAAGAAGCTCTCCGACGGCCGGCTGTCCCTGTCCGTGCCGCTGTTCTATCGGGCGCTCCTGGGGGCGATAGGGGTGCTCATCCTGCTGGCCGTGATCCTGACCGCCCCCGAAGGGGACCGGAGGCTGTTCGCCCCCGGCAACACCGTGCCCCTGATCGTATGCCTGCTGTCGCTGCTTGGCGCCCTGTACCACGAGCGCTGGCTCTTCGACCGGCCGCACGACGCGGTGGTGCATCGCTTCGGGGTCGGGTTCGTCCGCCTCACCAGGAGGTATCGCCTCTCCGAGATGCAGGAGCTGGAGCTCGAAGGGGCTCCGGGCGCCCCGCGGGGCGAGGGAGCAGCGGGGCTGCTGTTCCGCCGCAAAGGGCCGATTCTGACCCTCTGGCTGAACGGCAGAGACGGGTCCCGGCACCGCCTGGAGACCTACAGTCCCTCGCAGAGCGCCCGGGCCACGGACATAGCCCGTAGGATCGCCGGGTACTGCGAGATCCCATTGCGCGGCGCATAGACCCCGTTGCGCCGCGCATTGACCCCGTTGCGCCGCGCACAGGTCCGCGCCGCATGGCTTCGCACGGTGCAGGGCGTGCGCACCCGAGCGGAAGTCCTACCAGAACAGGAAGCTGCGGAACTTCAGGCTCTCCACCATCCCGGTATCGGGTTGCCACCGCAGAAAGCCGATCTGACGCTGGAAGCGCTCGTGAGTCCCGCCGATAAGGTATACCTCGCCTCCACGGCTCACCGCCCCGAAGTCCGAGAGCCCCCTGGGCAGCCGTTGTACTACCCGACATGTGATCCGATCGCTTTCCGGGATCACCTCCACCACTTCGTCGACCCTCCGCCCTTCCCATCCGCCGACCAGGTACAGTCGCCCGCCGGACACCACCGCGCTGGCCCGGGTACGGCTGGAGGGCAGGCGCCCGATCCTCAGAGTCCTGCCGTCCGCCGGGTCGATCTCCACGATCTCGTCGAGATAGCTGCCCCGTTCGTCCGCTCCCCCGAGCACGTAGATCCTGCCCTCGTACCAGGCGGCGGCAAAGAGCTCTCGAGGCGACGGTAGGGATCCAACCACGGCCGCGCCCCCGCCTTCCACGTCGATCTCCAGGATGTCGTCCCGCGGCCGGGTACCGTCCCAGCCGCCGAGATAGAAGATCTCTCCCCCGCCTCCCGCGGCAGCGCCGAAGGTCCTCCCGCCGGGAAGGCCGCCCACCCGCCTGACCGCCAGCGTGCGAACATCGAGCTCCAGGATGTCGTCGTAGACCCGCCTGCCGTCGTATCCTCCCAGAAGGTAGACCCTGTCTCCGCGGGCCACCGCACCCATGCCGAAGCGGGGGCTCGGGAGCTCGGTGACCTGGTGAATCCGCAGGCGCTCGAGGTTGATCTCGTACACCTCGGCGTAGTTCTGGGCGGCCCGGTCACGGCCGCCCAGGATGTACACCCTTCCATCCTCTACGGCGGCCGCCGTTACCCAATCCCTGGCGGTCCAGGGCTGAAAGAGCACGAAGCGGGACGCCCAGAGCAGCAGCAGCACCAGCACTGCTATCACCGACAGATACACGGCCAGGGTCAGCTTCGAGCGTCTGCCCTCATCATCCGGGTGACTCTTCACGGCGACACTCCTCTCGACAAAGCGACGGGTCACGAATCGGAACTCCCCCCAATCCAGCCTGTTCTCGAGCCGGACGGGATCGAGATTCTTCCATGCCACGAACACAGCCGCGGACACCATCGCCAGGCTCACGGCCGCCCATGCGGCCAGGATTCCGGCGTAGGGCAGACCGCTGAGCTCGCTCAATATCGCGGCGTCGTTGCGGGAGCGGTGCAGGGCAAAGCCCGCCAGGTCCCGAAACACGTCCACCAGGCACAGCACCCCGATCAGGTCCGTGACGTACGGTGAGATCGAGAATTCCCGGAAGAACAGCGTCAGGAGGAAAAGACCTGCCAGCAGACCGTATGCCCAGCCAAAGGGGCTGCGCACGAACACCAGGGTGTTGACCAGCACCAGCACCCCCAGGCCCAGATACAGCGAGCGCTTGACCGGGTAGTGGTGAGCGGACCCAATCAGGAGGCTGCCGATGAAGGCCGTGCCGAGGTAGCCGGCTGAGTACACCGGGATCGCCAGACCGCCGGAAAGGCCGATCATGCCCGAGCGATGGGAGACCACCTCGATGGTGTGGACGCCTCCCCCTGTCAGGAGCACGGCCGCGGCGTGGCAGATCTCGTGGAGCAGGACCACCAGGACCCGCAGCGGCCGCATGAGCACGGTGTTCCACAGCAGGACAAACACCGCGGCGGTGAGCCCCGTGCGGAGCAGCCAGCGACGGCGAGGCTCAGTCAACCGGGCTCACCGGGCGGCCGGCCCGGTCGTCTCAGAGCGACGAGGCCCAGGCCATCGGATGTGGTACAACGGGAGCCCTCCCGAAATCCGTGCCTTCGGTACAGCTCGAGGGCGGGATGATTGGCGGCTGCCGTGGCCACCTCCAGAGTCTCCCCGGGAAGGACCCGCTGCACGTGCTCCAGGAGCCGGGAGGCAATCCCCCGCCCCCAATACCGGGGACGGACGACCAGCCGGCATATCTCCGCGCGCGCGTCATGCCGGTGCACGGAGATCATCCCGAGGGGCTTGCGCCCGCGGAACAGGGCGTAGAAGCTCTCCCCCGAGCCGCGAAGCGAGGCGGCCGTATCCCGGAGGGCCGGGATCGCGCCGTACTCGATCAGCCTTGCCTCCCGGCCGTAGGCCAGCCGCTGCAGGCGCATCAGCCGCCGCAGGGTCCCCCGGGCCGAGAGATCCACCGCCACAACCTCCCCGCGGGTAAAAAAACCAGCCCTCTTGTTGCGCCCTTCGCCGGACTCGGGTTCCCCCCTCCGGAACGCCGTGTCAGATCTCCCGCCAGCGGTGGCAGGCCACGATGTGGCCCTGGCCGACGTCCTCGAGCGGAGGCTCCACTTCCCGGCAGACGTCCTTGACGTACGGGCAGCGGGGGTGAAAGCGGCAGGCCTCGGGGGGGTTGACCGGGTTGGGCACGTCCCCGCTCAGAATGATCCGCTCCCGCCCGGTCTCCGGGTCCGGGATCGGGATGGCCGACAGCAGGGCTTTGGTGTAGGGGTGCAGCGGCCGCTCGAACAGCTCCGCGGTGGCGGACAGCTCCACGACCTTGCCCAGGTACATCACCGCGATGCGGTCGCTCGTGTACTTGACCACCAGCAGGTGGTGGGTCACGAACAGGTAGGTGAGCTGGAAATCCCGCTGCAGGTTCTTCAGGAGATTCAGGATCTGGGCCTGCACCGAGACGTCCAGGGCCGAGGTGGGCTCGTCCATGAGAATGAACTGCGGATTGGTGGCCAGGGCCCGGGCGATCGCGATCCGCTGGCGCTGACCGCCGGAGAACTCGTGGGGATAGCGCTTGAGGTGCCCGGCGCCCATGCCCACCACTTCCAGGAGCCCGAGCACCTTGCGTTCCACGTCCCGGCCGCGCACGAGCCCCTGGGCCACCAGCGGCTCCGCCACGATGTCCCTGATGAGCATCCGGGGATTCAGGGAGTTGGAAGGGTCCTGGAAAACGATGTTCATCTTCTGCCTCAAGGCCCGGATCGCCCCGCCGCCCATGCGCGTGATGTCCATCTGCTGGAGCCTCGCGGCGACCCGGGCCCTCTCACCGTCCTGGCCGGAGGCGAGCATCTGCTCCACTTCTGCAATTGCCTCCTGGGGCTGGTCGAAGTAGATGCGTCCCTCCGTGGCCTCGTGGAGCCTCAAGATCGTCTTGCCGAGGGTCGTCTTGCCGCACCCGGACTCGCCGACCAGGCCGAGGCACTCGCCTCTGGCGATCTTGAGATCCACGCCGTCCACCGCCTTGACGTTGGCCACCGTGCGGCGGAACACCCCCCCCTTGACCGGGTAGTACTTCTTGAGCCTGCGGATGTCGATGAGAACGTCACTCATTGTTCGCCGTCCGTGTAGAGGTAGCAGGCCACCCAATGTCCTTCCGAATGCTCGATGAGCGGAGGCTTGCGCTGCGGGCAGACCTCCATCCGGTGGGGACAGCGGGGATGGAAACGGCAGCCGCTGGGCGGGTCGATCAGGTTGGGAACCGACCCCGGAATCGTCTCCAGCTCTCCGACCTGCTCGACCTTGGGCACCGAGCGCAGCAGCCCCTGGGCGTAGGGGTGAAGAGGATTCCGGAACAGCTCGCGGACCTCCGCGGTCTCCGCGATGTCCCCGGCGTACATCACCGAGGCCCGGTCGCAGACCTCCGCCACGAGCCCGAGATCGTGGGTAATGAACAGCACGGAGGAGATGATGCTCTCCTTCAGGGACTTGATCAGGTCGATGATCTGCGCCTGGATGGTCACGTCCAGGTTGGAGGTGGGCTCGTCCGCGATCAGGAGAACCGGATGGCAGGCCAGGGCGATGGCGATCACGATGCGCTGCTGCATGCCCCCGGAGAGCTCGTGGGGGTAGCCGTCCACGATCCGCTCCGGGTTGGCGACCCCGAGGGAGCGCAGGAGCTCCACGACGTGACGGGTGATGGTCCTGTCCAGCCGCCGCTGGTAGAAGCTCAGGAAAGGAAAGCGCTTGGCGAGCTCCGCCAGGCCGCTCTTCTCCCGCAGGCGGTCCCGACGGCGGTTCAGCAGGGCCTTCCTGCGCAGGGAGTCCCGGTCGGTCTTGTCCTCGAGGGCGTACAGCTCGTGGTCTATCCGGTCGATATCCGCTTCGTAGGCCTTCAGCACGGAAAGCTCCCGGCGAAAGAGCCCCCTCTGCGTCCTCTTCCAGCCCCGGGCCAGGAAGAACAGGCTCCCGGAGAGCTCCGCCTCGAGCTCCTGGATGGTCTCCTCCAGCATCTGTGTCCGCCGGTGGAAGCGAAAGCTCTCCCCGACCTGGTAGCCGATGGACAACACCGGGTTGAGGGAGGTGGAGGCCTCCTGGAAGATCATCGAGATCGAGTCCCCCCGCAGCGAGGTCATGTAGGTCTCGCTTCGCCTCAGGATGTCGATCCCCCTGCTGCGATCCTCGGCGCGAAAGAAGATGACCACCTTGCCGTCCACGATCCGCCCCGGGGCCTGGACGATGCGCATCATCGAGCGCACCGTGACGCTCTTGCCGCAGCCGGACTCTCCGACCAGACCGTAGGTCTCCCCCTCGTTCACCACCACGCTCACCCCGTTGAGGGCCTTGACCACCCCTTCGAAGGTGTTGAAGTCCGTGTAGAGCTCGCGGGTTTCGATCAGCTTTTCCATGGCTACTTCCTGCGCATGCGGGGATCGAACACGTCCCGCACCGCGTCGCCCAGGAGGTTCCAGCCGAGCACGAACAGGGCGATGGTGAAGCCGGGAATGAACACCAGGTACCAGTAGGCCAGGCGGTTGTCCGCCGGTCCGACGATGAAGTTGCGGCAGGTGGAGACCATGGCCCCCCAGTCGGCGTAGCCGGTATCCGAGCCCAGGCCGAGGAAGCTCAGGGCGGCCGCAATGAGCACCGTAACGCCGACGTTCATCGAGGCGACGATGATCGCCGAGAAGATCGAGTTCGGCAGCACGTGCCGGAACAGGATCCGCAGGTGCGAGGCCCCGCTGGCCCGGGCGGCAAGAATGAAGTCCATGTTGCGCACCACCAGGATCTCCGAGCGTATGACGCGCGTGTAGGTCGGCCAGTTCAGGATGATCAGGACCACCACGACCGACTGCAGCCCCCTGCCCAGAGCCACCACCAGCGCCATGGCCATGACCAGGATGGGGATCGCGTAGAAGATGTCTGCGATGCGCATGACCACCTCGTCGATAATCCCCCCGAAGTAGCCGGCGATCGAGCCCAGGACCAGGCCCACGGCCAGGTTCGCCGCCACCACCAGGATCCCGATGCGGAAGGCATTGCGGGTCCCCCAGATG
>Ga0068714_10001892_pt1 | contig 28568 bp, 25 predicted proteins | sample MTBNYHSulfiMetaG_FD_62988 | JGI IMG/M metagenome (GOLD analysis project Ga0068714, IMG submission 62988) | Enrichment culture microbial communities from rom New York Harbor, USA that are MTBE-degrading - MTBE-NYH (New York Harbor Sulfidogenic)... | ecosystem: Environmental > Aquatic > Marine >...
ACTTTAATGTAACCCCTGAGGGTCGGTGTCTCGACGATCTCTTTAGAAGCTGTGTCTATGTCCATGACGACTTGAAGGTCTTGAAGCTCCACAAGAAAGTTCGGGCCCTTAATTTCAGCCTTCGGGGGAACCAGATTCTTTGTGATTCGCTCCTGTTTGGGAGCCTCCGCTTTCTTTTCCTCCTTAGAACAACCCAAAAATCCGATGATCAGGCATAAAGCTATAAATATGAATATCTTTTTAAAATACATACAATGTCCCCCTTTCTTATGTAGTAAAAGTTAATAGGAATATTAAATCCTTAGATCCTTCACCCGTTTTTAAATCCCACATCTCCTTTCCTAATTTTTTACCAGCTTTTGGCCAATCCTGGCAAAAGACTCTTCGAGGGGCTTCATAAAAAAAACCCGCAAAGAAGCTGTTTAGAGTTCTCTGCGGGTTCCTCTTGCGTCCTAAAAAGGACTCTTTACAACCAAATTTAGGCTTTTTATAAACTATTTTTTACTCAATGTCAAGAAAAATCGTTAATCTTCAAGCAATCCCTGAAAAGGCCTGAAAAAAGTTGATTTAAAAAGGGGAGGGGAAGGTTTCAGGTGGGAGTAGCCCCCTATTCTTTTTCTTCGCCCCTTTTGTAGTATTCCGATATTTTTGGAATCAAACTTTTGGCTCTTGAACTTAAATCGGCCTGACCCACCTTTTCCAAATACCCTGTAATCGATTCCAGAAAGACTTGAACGGTGGCGGGCGGACAATGGAGTTTTATCGGAGGGATCTCTCCCAATTCACTCTCGATCAGGTTCATCAATCGTTGGACGACTTCATCATCTGTTCCCAAAAAGAGTTTTGAAACCTTTTTGCCTTTTATCTTCTCGGTAAACACAGAGGCAGAGGCAATGGTCACCGCACAGCCAAAGGAGAGAAATTTTGCATCTTCAACAACTCCATTTTTAATTCTCAGGTAAAGTTTTGTGGTATCCCCACAAACCGGATTATTAATCGCCCCCATCCCTTCCGGGTTCTCAATTTCGCCGACATTTTGAGGATTTCGGAAATGCTCTTTGATCCTCTCAGAAAGTTCCAGCATTTTATTCCCTCGTTTTTTATTCCATTTTAATAAACCGAAGAAAAAAACTCAAGGATCAGTCTTTGACAACAGGGACTTGGACTCCAGAAACTCCCTTTTTTTCTTTGAGGCTTGTATTATATTTTAAGAGACGTTCATCATGGTCGCTTACAAACTTATGAAGGACCTCCCGTTGAAGTGGATAGCGGGAGCAATCGAGAGGATTTCTTTCATCCGGGTCATGATTTAAATCGAAGGCCCAGCATTTATTTTTCTTCAAAGAATACTGAACTTTTATAAGATGTGGGTCCAATGAAGAGACGGACTCCTCGTACCCGTAAAAGAAGATAGATTTTTGCCTCAATGTATCATGGAAAAGGGACTCCCCGTTAAAGACCATCGGAGGGTAGGGAATTCTCAGGGCATCAAGGAGAGTGGGTAATATATCCACATGGCTTGTAGGAAACTCAAATGTCTTAGGCTTAAAAAGCGCAGGTTGATAGAAGACCGCTGGGGTCTCAAGATTTTCATTATAGCTATATCGATAATGCATAAAATTATTAGGATGGTGTTGACCAAAGGCCTGACCGTGATCTCCCACGATGACCAAAATGGTGCGCTCCAGCAGTCCTTGTTCTTTCAGATGGTCAACAATACGCTTAACCATATGATCCAGGAGATTCAAATTATTGTAATAGCGGTTGATTAAGCGGCCATCCTCTTTCATAAGGCGGTAATTTTCTCCATAATCAAAATAAGGGAAGTGAGCGGCAAAGCTAATATAGATGCCCAGGAAAGGTTCTCTGGCTTTGATCATTCTTTGAATGAAGAAATCCACCGTTTGAATTTCGTCTCTGGCAATATAACGACCCAGGGAATGAAATTCCTCTTTTATCTTAAATTTTAGATTTTCATAGCTATGAATTTCTTGCATCCCATTATTTTTTATAAACTTTGTTGGAAAGTACCAGGAGATGGAAGAAGGAGTCACTAAAAAACGATCGTAATCCTCGCCCAACCAATTATAAATGGCGGGAACTCCCGCCTCCGCCCGTGTGCCGAATGTCTCACGGTTAAAAAAATCATAAGCCCCGCTGAATATTGAAAAAATTGCCTTGGTGCTGACATTCGATGTGGTGTGGTGTTTTTTCAAAAACCAGCCCTCTTTGGAAATCTTATGGAGAAATGGCATGGGCATAGGATTGCCATCGTCTGTATTAAAGATATATCGAGTCCCCACCGACTCCATGACCAAAAAGAGTATATTCCACGGATGATTCCTTTTAGCCGGAAGAAATTTTGTCGATCCTGTTGGATTGTTCTCTATCGACCGAGAAAGCGGGTTCCCTGGCCTGCTTTCTTTGACCACATTTATATTTCGACCTTCTATCGAATGTCCAAAAAAAACGTTTTCAGTAACATCGGACAAGAGAAAAAGGGCTGGATTCAAGCGTATCTCAGCAGGAATATTTCTGGTTTTGTCGTTTGAAGCAAATATAGACGGAAAGGATAGGAAGATCATCAGGATAAGAGAAACCCTCCCTATCCAAACCCTTAAACCAAGCGGAGACAGAAAAACCGTCCAAAAAAGTACAAATGGAAAGAAAAGAAACAGATAATCCCTCATCTCAATGAGTTTAATGATTTCCATTAATGAAATACCTGAAAATGCCTCTTTGATCGCTGAAGCATCGAGCCCGGTCTGAACATCGAAGAGAAGGCGACCATGAACCCCGTGGATGAGAAGCAGGACAAACAAAATAACATGTAAAGAGATCACCTCTGAAATTTTAAATATTGGAGACATTCTGCTCTGCTGGGTTAAATAGGATATTCGAGACAGGAGCCAGGAGAGAAGAAAAAAAATAAGGACAAGGGCAAGATCGTAGGGCCAATAAGCAAGTATAAACCATACTGGGTAGTGTGTCGGATTAAAATCAAAGGGTCTGACTGGATTTGTAAACAAACCCATCGTGAGTTGAATCCGGTAGAGAAGCACAACCGCTAATAGACATACAAAAAAAGCCATGGATGACTGCCGGAAGGGCTCATTTTTGTGAGCGGACTGAAGCATTTTATTAAAAATGAGGACGGTCCTTTTCATCTCCCTCATTCCTTGTTGACTGCCCTTCCGTACTGGGTGATAAAAGGTGTTTCCATCACCTCGCTGAGGTCGCACCTCACCAACCTCGGTTGTTTTGCCCTGGCATCATCCAGGAAGGTACTGATCAACCCATTGATCCGTTTGGATTCTTAAGGATGAGGTTCATGGTAAAGGTAAGAACACTGGGAAGGGCCAAAATATTCATCCATTTACCCTCATTTAAAATTAAGGGATTGTCGAATTTGGGAATGATTTAATTCTGCCCACCAGCAGACCCAATCCCTCTATTCCTAAATCCCTACATTCTTTTGTAATGATGATAAACAAAATGTCACCAAAGGTCAATCCCGCTTTAGAAAGAATGATCCACTAGATACTTAGCCTGAATACCTATTGAAATCCTACCTAAAATAATCTATGTTGGTATCATTCGATCCGTATTTACCCTGTTGTTGTATAAAGGTTGGGTTGATTCAGGAAATCACATTGATTTAACGGCTGTGCCTTGATGGGCAAGGGCCTAATGAATCCAGGCGCCGAATTTAATTCAACAACGAGGTTCGTTGACCGTTTATCCATGCGAAAAACTTTTTTAAAAAAAATGATGTATGGACTCGGGGACTTTCTCTTAAATGCCCTCCTCACCTTCTCCATTCCAATATTTCGTCGCTTATCGCCAGAAGGCTTGGCTGTTATTGCAACGATCATGGGAACGGGTCTCTTCCACTTGGTTAAAAAATACCGAGAGAGGGTGATCGGTAATCTCTCGGTGGCTTTTCGGAAAGAAAAAACCATGGGTGAGATCAAAAGGCTTGCCAAGGAAGTCTTCTTTCATTTCACTCTCACTTCTTTGGAAACCGTCTATTTAGTTGCCAATGCTTTCCCTTTTGAACGATTTATCTTAAAGATTAAAATTAAAGGAAAAGAACATCTTGAAATGGCCCTGGCGAAGAGAAAGGGAGTGATCGCCCTGGGTGCACATTTGGGGGCGTTCACTCTCCTGGGAACGAGATTGGCTGTGGAGGGTTATCCTGTCAATATTATGATCAATCAAGAAAGTTTCCCAAAACTATGGGAGAGGCTGAACAACTACCAAGGAATGGTCGGCCAGAAAATCTTTTCGCCAAAACCGATCACCACTTCCATTAAAAAATCCCTCAACTGCCTCCGCCGAAATGAGATCCTTTACTTGGTGGCGGATGAGCAACAGAGGCGCAGAGGGATCCCTGTCCCATTCTTCGGCCAGAAAGCTTTCACTCCCTCTGGGCCTGCCCTCTTCTCTCTCAAGACTGGGGCTCCGGTCTTGCCCATGTTTGTCCTGAGAGAGGATAGAATTCGATGGACACTGATCATCGGTCCTCCAGTTCAAGTAGAGCAGACATCCGATGAGAAGAAGGACATTGAAACTCTGACAAAAAAATTTACAAAGGTCATTGAGGATTCCATCAGACAAATCCCCAGCCAGTGGACTTGGCTCAATCGTCGCTGGAAATTGCCCTATCAAAAAGGTTTGCTTGACATGGGAAAACAGGAAGTATAATATTTTCCGATAATGGAAAAAATTATTCTTAACCGATTTAAGGAAAGCTCAGAAGTTAAAACGCGTTTTCTCAAAGAAAACCTCCCCAAATTTCTTGATGTCATCAAATTAATCTCTCTCACCTTCGAGGCAGGGAATAAACTCTTTTTCTTTGGGAATGGTGGGAGTGCTGCCGATGCCCAACATCTGGCTGCAGAATTTGTCAACCGATATGTCATGGACCGTCCGCCCCTGCCGGCAATCGCTCTCACCACAGACACTTCTATTCTCACCAGTGTCTCAAACGATCTCGCCTTTAATGAAATTTTCGCTAAGCAGCTCAGAGCCCTTGGAAAGGAAGGGGATGTTGCCATCGGCATCACTACCAGCGGAAATTCTCCTAATATCATTAAGGCGTTTGAGGTGGCTAAAGAGATGGGAATCAAAACGGTCGTCCTCACCGGAAATGATGGGGGGATTGCTGCCAACATGGCTGATTTTCCTCTGGTCGTCCCTTCCTCCAGCACGCCTCGCATCCAAGAAACCCATATCCTCATCGGACACATTCTCTGTGAAATGGTAGAACATTATCTTTTCTTCAAGGTGAGCCTGTAAAATGAGACGATTCCAGATTGCAGACCGAAGAGCGCAGGGTGCCAATCTGAAATTTGAAACCAATTAAAAGGGAGTTTCATCTATGATAGAATGTCAATTAGAAAAGAACGAAGCCCGATGCACTTGTACTTATGAACCTTGTGATCGAAAGGGGAAATGCTGTGAGTGTATCGCCTATCACTGGAGAGCAAAGCAACTTCCCGGTTGTTTATTCACACCCGAAGGAGAACGAACCTACGATCGTTCGATACGTAGATTTATGGCTGAAAATAAATGAAAGTTTGGAACGATGGAATGTTGGAACATTGGAATATTGGAAATAGTGAACCCCATCATTCCACTCTTCCAGTATTCCAGTTGTGAAGCGAAGCGGAACTAATTTTGTTTATGGAAATCAAGTTTGAACGATTCCACCTCCAATCGGACTCTCGTTCTCCACTCGGGGGGTCTGAAATCATTTCAGTCCCAACGGAAGTCCGGATCGATCCCCTGACAAAACGGCGGAGTCGCATTATCACATGGGTACTCCCACCTCAGGACAAATTTGACTTCTCCAAGATGGCCCAGGAGTCAAAGGGATGCATCTTCTGTCCGGAGAACGTTCTTCAAAAGACTCCCCAATTTCTGAATGAAATTTCTTCAGAAGGGAGAATCTCCGTCGGGGGAGCCGTTGGTTTTCCTAATCTCTACCCAGCAGGGACTTATGGGAGCGTCGTGGTTCTCTCCAGTGACCATTTTCTAAACCTGAATCAATTTACCTCTGAGATCTATGAAGAGGCATTATCCGTTTCTGTCGAGATCATACGAAGGACGATGGGTTTCGATCCGGATGCTCGCTACTGGCAAATCAGTCAAAACTATCTTCTTCCTGGAGGGAGCAGTATTCTTCATCCCCACCTCCAGGTGATTGGAGACCCCATCCCGACGAATGAGATGGGATGGCTATTAGAGAACAGTACCTCCTATTATAAGGAGAATCGGACCCTTTATTGGAATGACCTGATTCGGATTGAAAAAGGACTCGGAAAACGCTACATCGCCAGCATTGGAAAAGTCCACTGGTTCGTCTCTTTCGCTCCAATAGGATTTAACGAAGTCTGTGGGAGCGTGGAGGGATATGCATCGATCACAACTCTCGGTCAAGAAGAGATTACCTCTCTGGCGAGAGGGATCGTCTCAACCCTGAAATATTACTACGATAAAAACCTGAACAGTTTCAATTTCTCCATCTACTCTATGGTTGGTGAAACTTCCTATCAACTCCTCATAAGGATTATCTCGAGAACGCCTTTCCAATCCAATTATCTCAACGACTGCACGTCTTTTGAAGTCCTCCAGTCCGAATTGACTGCTAATATTATCCCAGAGGAACTCTGCTGTGAAATCCAACCCTACTTTCCCTAAAAAAGTTGCCTCCATCGACATTGGCAAACAGGTATTTTTTCTAACCCCTCGATTTTAGTTTGGTTCTCCCGCTAAGGCTTGTAAATAAAGGGTTGGAGAGTTTTTGATCTATTTTGATCTGTTCTATCTATTACGATCTTTTAGAATGATTCTGTCACAATTTTGGCACACTGGTTCACAGTATCGAATTTTTATAGTTATATCCAAATTTGAGTTGGAGACTAAGTCAACAATTGACTCAGTCTGGTACAGAATCAATATCAAGTTTAAGGCTGGGTGTTTAATTGATGGTATTTCCATTGATGGAATCCAAATTCATAAAATGAATCTCAACTCCATAACAATCCATCAATGGTGGTGGATTGTGACAAAAAATAACCATAAATTGCAAATCGTTTCAATGTATCCTTAAATAATAGGGAAACTTGTTTAACCCGTATTTAATATAAGCTATTGAATTTAAAGATAATTACTATTTTTTTATCATTTATCACATAAAATGGCATATACATTGCTTCTATTATCAAAAGTAGGGTAGCACCCTATTGTTTTTGGGCCTTCTACCATGTTACTACTTTTTAGGAGATTGGAATTAACTATTGACAAGAATTCCAATTTCTGGTATCCCAAGACCGAAAAAAATATTCTACCGGAAAACTATGATAGCATACCGAGAAGAAAAAATTAAGAACGCCATTTGTTATTTTGCGGCGGAACATGTAAAAAGAACGAAAAAACATCTCTACCAGACATTTCTATATAAGTACCTTGCTTTTCTTGACTTTGAAAGTCTTAGCGATACAGGACATTCAGCATTAGGTTTGAAATATAAAGCGATGGGTAGAGGACCAGTTCCCCTTGAAATATACGATAATAGAAAGGGTTTAAAAACTGAATGTTTTGAGTTTAAAGAGTTGGAAGATGAAAAGTTTATAATTATCCCAACGGGACGTCCGAATCTGGAGTATTTTTCTTCTTATGAAATTCAAAAAATGTGTCGGCTGATCGAGATTTTTGCTGATGTGTTTGTTAGGGCATCGGACATAAGTGAAGCGAGCCACGAAAGTATAAGGGCCTGGAAGGAAACTTGGAAGAAAAACAAAAATGGTATCATTGATTATGATGACCAATTTCCAGAGGATCTTAAGCATAAAGATGAAAAAAGATTAACTCCCCCAGAAGAGCATTATTTGATCTACAGATCGCTTGAAGAAGCTCACCATTGAAACCCGGAACAGTATTTAAGTGGAAAAACTTCCCATATCCAAGAATTGGTGATAAAATCAAGCCGAGATGGTTTATTTGCTTGGGGGATACGGGGAAGCTGTTAACTCCTATTCTCGCCCATTTTTGCGCTACTACCACTTCCATAGAAGATTTTAGACCCGGAGGAAACAGAGAATCCCATCATTATTTGAAATTGGAAAGAAAAAACCATCTCTGTTTCGATGCAGACTGCATTTTGGATTTTGATGAACCACCATTTTCAGAATGACAGGAATTGTTAGGGGGGAATAAAGACATTGAAATTAGAGGCGAATTAAATAAAGAATCTATGAAGGCAATTTATAAAGGTATTTTGAATTCTGCGCATTATTCAGCTAAGATAAAATTAGATATTCACGCCAGCCTAAACCAAATCGGTATAACAGGGCTAATTAAGCCATAATAATCAGCCTCTCATTTTTCGAAATTATACTCATAAATCGCTGCTCTCATCGCTTTTTCGTGTGAGTCAACAAACCTTTGATGAAGTATCGTAAAGAATCGCTTCTTCTTTGAATCTCCTAATTTATGGGACCATCTCCATAACATTGAGTTCCAGTGAAACATTTAATGGTGAATTATTTATCCAATACTTCCCTAACTCTTCTTGCCAGGGCATCCAGCGTGAAGGGTTTCTGAATGTAGTTTATTCCTTTTTCAAGTACACCATGATGGATGATGGTATTTTCGGTATACCCCGACATATAGAGCACTTTCATCCCTGGATGAAAGGACTTGGCACGTTCGGCCAACTCACGGCCATCCAGTCCGGGCATGACAACATCGGCCAACATCAGATGGATTGGTTTTTGATATTCTTTACATAGGGGTAGGGCTTCACTCCCCTGTGAGGCTTCCAAGACCTTATACCCCTGATTCTCTAAAATACGAATTGCCAGCTTCCGAACTTCCTTATCGTCCTCAACAATAAGGACTGTTTCAACTCCTCGAGGAAGTTCCCTCCTTTCTATCTTCTCGTTCAATTCCTCAAGAGCTTCATCTACCTGTGGGAGATAAATCTTGAATGTGGTTCCTCTACCCGGTTCGCTGTAAACCCAGATGTTCCCACCGCTTTGTTTCACAATTCCATAAACTGTAGAAAGGCCCAGACCAGTCCCTTTACCTCCCTCTTTGGTGGTAAAGAAAGGTTCAAACACCCTTTCCCTAACCCCTGGGGTCATTCCTATCCCTGTATCGGTCACCGATAGCATTACGTACTGGCCCGGTTTGACAGCCACGTGCTTACGGGCATATTCTTCATCCAAGACCACGTTAGCGGTCTCGATAGTGAGTTTGCCTCCCTTGGGCATGGCGTCTCTGGCATTGACTGCAAGGTTCATAATTACCTGTTCGATCTGGCCGGGGTCGACCATGACCCTTCCTAACTCATCTCCTAATAAGAAAGTCAGTTCGATGTTCTCACCGATAAGGCGACGTAGCATCTTTTCAAAATTTCGTAAAATCGTGTTGAGATTAAGAACCTTCATCTCCATTATCTGGCGACGGCTAAAAGCCAAAAGTTGACGTGTCAGGTCTGCCGCACGGTCTGAAGCATTTTTAATTTCTTCAATGTTGCCCCTGAAAGGATTGTCTTCTCTCATCTCAATGAGCAAGAGTTGACTATATCCCTTGATGACCGTCAAGAGGTTATTGAAATCGTGGGCTACGCCTCCTGCCAAACTACCCACAGCTTCCATTTTCTGAGACTGACGAAACTGTTCTTGGAGAGCGGACATCTCTCTTTCTGCCCGCTTAGACTCGGTAATATCCAAAATGGATGCCACACTCCTTTGGGTCCCGGGTATTATGGACACTATAATAAAGACGTCTCTCATATTGCCGTTTCTATCAATGAGTTTTGACTCATAGCTTCTCGGGACAAGACTTGGATCGATTCTCCTTATGTTGTGATATACTTTCATTCTTTCCAGATGTTCTTTGTCGATGAATTCTACCCAGCTTCTCTTTCCTTCTATTTCTCCTTTGGAATAGCCGATTAGCTTTTCAAATTCTGCGTTTACTAAGGATATTGTCGTGTCTTCTTCCACTATTACTGTCGCCGCTCCTGTAGTTCTAAATATGGTCTTATACCTCTCTTCTGATTCCCGAAGCGCTTCCTCTGCTCGCTTCCGTTCTGTGATATCTACAACAATTCCCCTTAAACCGACTGGGTAACCATCTCGGACGATGGGAGCGGAGTGAATAATTGCAAAGAAATTACTTCCGTCTTTCCTCTGCAGGGTATATTCGTTGGATAACTCTTCACCGCCCAAAGCTCTTGAGAAGGCATCCATTGCTTTCTGACGCTCCTCAGGTACGATCATTTGAAAGGCATTCAAACCTTGATCGAAATCTTGTTGGGTGTAACCAAAAATATCGAAGGCTTGCTGATTGACAAAAGTGAGGTTACCCTTTTCATCCGTCTCAAAAACAACCTCTGGCAACTGATTGGCTAACTCCCTAAACCTCTTTTCACTGCTGCGAAGTGCCTCTTCTGCTTTTTCTCGTTCGAGGTCACGTTGCTCAAGAGAGTTGACCATCTCGTCAAATGTAAAAGCAAGTTGGCTCAACTCTCCTTTCCCATCGGCTATCCCTGTACGGGCGCTCAAATCCCCAGTACCCACTCGCTTAGCCGCACTCATGATCGGGTTTAATGGTCGAAGAATTAAAAGATTACCCCCCACCCAGATGGCTGCAAGGGCTATAAGCCCGATAAGAGATAAGAGAATGAGGTTGCGTTTCAAAGTTCGATCAACCTGTGCAAAGATTTCTGAGGAAGGAATTCCGATGCTAACAAATATCTTGTCGGCTTGATTTATCGTGCTGCCGAATGAGGTAAAGGCGTAGAGACGCTTCACCCCATCCACACCAATAGTTTCAATCGTGCCTTCATCTTTGGTCAGAATTGTCTTGACAAGGGAAGCATCTGGCATACCCTTACCCACCCACTTCTCTGATTCAGGATACCTTGCTAAAATGGTGCTGTCACTGTCGATCAGGCTGATTACGGAATTATTGGTTAAATCGGCTTCTGCGGTGATGTGATTGAGCCACGTCAAATCTAATGCAACAAAAACTACTGCATTTACCTTCCCCGTATTGTCTATGATGGGATAACCTAAGTTGAGCCCTGGCTTTCCAGTGATGCGTCCGATTTGATATTCGCCAACAGAAAATTTGCGTGTCTTAAGAGCTCGCTGGAAATAAGGCCGATCGGCCACATGGATCGGTTTGCTGGTAGGAATGGCACTTGCAAATACATAGCCGTCTCTTCCTATCGCTCCGATATTGAGATAATGAGGATATTGTTTTAAAAGATCCGAGAAAAGAAGAGAACAGGCAGTTGGGTCACAACTACGTACCTGTGGAAGTTGTGCTAATACATTCAAAAATTGATATGTTCCTTCAATAAGTTGCCTTTGTCTGTTTGAGGCAAGATGTGCTATGCTTAACGCCTCTTCTTTCGCCTGTGTGGCGACTACCTTACGTTGTTCAAGACCAGAGTAGAACGTCACTCCCAATGTTGGGATCACGGCGAAAAGGACGAGTAAGGTCAAACGAAAATGAAGACTGAAAAAAAATCTACGCATCTTTCACTCGATCAGCGGTCTATCCTCAAGGGATGACTCGGGGAGGGTTTCGATAACCTTTTGATCTTTCCCGGCCACTTCTTAAAAATCTGTTTAACTCCGACTCAAGGACTCTCCAACCATTGCCAACTTTGATTGCGTTTATCCTGCCAAGGTGAATGCACTTAAAGTAGGTGGGTCTTGAGATTTTTAGATATTGAATTGCTTCGTCTGTGGTTAAAACCCTATCTTTGCTTTTTTCCATGGGGTGCCTTATCTTGCTTTGCTTTGGTTTTTCAGAGTTTTTCGTAATATACTTTGCTTTGATAGGGAGCAAGATACGTGCCAGAAAAAAAAGTCGAAAGGCTTTTACTTTGTAACTATTCAATTTGAAAAAAGTCTTCTTTATTTTGACAAGGTTCTCAACGAGGGCTTAAAATAGGAAAATACATTCCACTAATGGCATTTTGTTCAAATCGGTCACAGATTTTGGGATTGGGACGTGAATATGAAATGGACGTATAAAACCCAAGGGTTAGACTCGACAAGGACTTTCATTGTCCATCAGTTGAAGCATGAACTTCTACATATTATTTAAGTCTAGACTCCATGCTCCTTCAAGAACTTTCCAAAATCCAAAGTTGAGAATGGAAAATGAATCGTAGGACAAGAAATCTGTTTGTTCCCATCCTAAACCATTCAGATTTGAGAAAGAACTTATGGAAAGCGAATTTTTGACAATCCAGGAAATTTCCGAGTATCTCCACATTAAACCAGCGACACTCTATGCAAAGGTCGAGTCTGGTGATCTCCCTTATTACAAGGTGGGCAAATTAATACGATTTAAGTTGAAGGACGTTGAGCGCTGGATGGAGGGCCATAGGCGAGACACTTCAGGGGTAGAGAGAAAGGCTAAGGCTATCCTGAGGGCCACGAATAAGAGCAATCTTGCAGTTGATGAAGTTGTGAAAAAAGCTATTGAAGAGGTCAAGCGTAATGTGTATACTCCCGAACAGGGAGAACCAAACTGAATTAGGGACCTCGGGAAAGGAGGTTGATTAAATGGGACTTTTTAAAAGAGGTTCAGTTTGGTGGATAGGTTTTACCTGTCGGGGCAAACGTTATAGGGAATCGACAGGAATAGCCGATCGAAAGTTAGCTCAGAGAATTTTAGACAAGGTGAAAGGAGAAATTGCAGAAGGGAAATGGTTTGAGAAGTCGCCTGGTGAATCTAAGACTTTTGGTGAGCTTATGGATCTCCTAATCAATTATTCCCAAAAAGATTGTAAATCTAAGGCTTATATCTCAAGTGCTAAGGTATTGAAAAACTTCTTCGGGGACTATCTTGCTTTCTGAAATTGACCCGAGGTTGTGGAGACAGTTTAAAGACAAGAGAGAAAAGGAAGGATTGAAGCCAGCGACTATCAACCGGGATTTAGCAGCTTTCAAGAGAGCTTTTAGCTTAGCCTGTTCAGAAGAGTATGGTTGGTTAAATTCAAATCCGGTAGCTTCTATAAAGCAAGAGAAGGGAATCACGAAGAGGGATCGATGGGTAAGTCTGGAAGAAGAGAATATTCTTTTATCTTATTCTCCATCCTGGCTACGGGAGATCATTTTGTTTGCTTTGAATACTGGGATGAGAAGGGGCGAAATCCTCAATCTTTCTTGGAAAGCTATTGATCTACCCAGGAGAACAATTACTGTTATGGAATCAAAGAATGGTGAGAAGAGAACGATTCCGATGAATGAAACGGTATCTACTCTTCTTAAGGAGAAGGGAAAAGTTCGCTTAATAGGTTACGATTGGGTGTTTCATTCGCCACTGTCTAAGGCCAAACTCTTTAATCAGGCATTGGAGAAAGCCTTCTCCAAATGTTTCAAAAAGGCAGGGATAGAGGATTTACACTTTCACGATTTACGCCATAGCTTTGGAACAAGGTTGAGTCGAAACGGAATGGATGCGCTCACGATTAAGGCGTTGATGGGGCATAAAACAATGATGATGACATCGCGGTATGTTCACCATAATGTTGACAGCTTACGCCATGCAGTTGAAGGACTAAATCAGCCCAATGGCACAAAATTGGCACAATTGAATGCTGCGAATCTCTAACGGCTTAAAATTAAAGGCGAAACAATGAAGGTTGCCTCCATCGACATTGGGACCAACACCATCCTCCTCCTCATCTCAGAAGTGGAAAGTGGGAAAATTCATCCTCTTTCTGAAATGGAAACCGTTGTTCGATTGGGTGAGGGTATTCATAAAAACAAAATTCTTTTGAACGCGGCGATGGAGAGAGGCATTCAAACATTGACACAATATTTAAAACGATGTCAGGTCATGGAGGTCCAGAAAATCTTTGCCGCAGGGACGAGCGCACTTCGGGAAGCTAAAAACTCCGAGAATTTCTTAAGGTGGGCCAAAGAAAAACTCAACCTCTCTATTGAAGTCATCTCTGAGGAAGAAGAGGCCCAACTCTCTTTTTTAGCTGTGGCCAAGGATCTTGGGGAAATAAAAAAACCTATCCTTGTGGTGGATGTTGGAGGTGGCAGCACAGAGTTCGTTTTCGGTAAAAACCATCAGGTCCGTCAATGGATAAGCCTCCCCCTCGGATCCGTCCATTTTACAGGGCAGTTTCTCCATTCCGATCCTGTTCAAGATGAAGAATGGAAGAAGATGGAGGGGAAAATTCGGGAACAGCTTATTAATATCCCCCTTTCACAAGAACCATTCCTTGTGGTTGCCGTCGGGGGAACCGCCACAACCTTAGCCTCTGTTGAACAGGGTTTGAATGAATTCCTCCCCGAAAAGATCCACCACTTTGTTTTGAAAAGGGATGAGCTGGAAAGACAGATTTTCCTTTACCGATCCAAAACCATCGAGGAGAGAAAAAAAATACCCGGTCTTCCCAGTGCAAGATCCGATGTTATCCTGGCAGGGGGGACGATCCTTTATCTGGCTATGGAGGAGCTCAATTGCCCCTCTGTTTTAATCAGTTGCCATGGGGTGAGATATGGCCTTCTTTATAAGAAACTTAACCTATGAGAAACTGTGAAAATTGAGCTCATGGACTAAACCGGAAGGACGGGCGGGTTGGAAAAGCCTTAATTCCCAACCTTTAGAAATTGAAGCACTGTGTCATAAACCTGCATAAACACAAATCCTAACGATAGGGGCAAGTCACCTTTGACCTCAACGAGCGCATTCTAAGGCTTTGCCTGCCTGCCGGTAGGCAGGGAAATCCACTCGTCTTTTCGGAACGAAGGTTTATGAAATTATTTTTTTCACAGCTTCTAAGGTCCGTGTGTTGAAAGGAGAAGGTTCGAGAAGGAATGTCATGGATCACATCAACACGCATGAGAGGATTATACAAAATAGTGATAGAGCATATCCACCCGGCCATGTTTAATCATATACATCCCAGAAAACTTCATAACCTCCCGAATCTTTGCCTTATAAGTACTATGATAACATTGGGTTTTACATTTCTTGCACATCGGCTTGGGATCGTGGGGGCATTTCAGCCTCATGGTTAAACCATAAGTGAGAAGACGTGTACAACTAGGGCACAGGGTGATTTCCTCCTCCTCGATTTCCTTGACATCGAACCGTTTGAAAGAAAAAGGAACTTTCTCTCCGCTGTGATTTTCTCTGCAATAGATACCCACAAACTTCATCAATATTCGGATATCATCTTTTTCCTTTTCTAAAATTTCTCCTTCCTTCACCATCTTTTTACTCTCCTTACCCCTTGTTTCAAGAGATAACCCATATTTCAACCATTCCAATATTCCCATATTCCGGAAAATATTGCCTTGACCTAAGTCAAGAATTTAGGTTGACCTAAAATATTCTTATGTTAGGTAACAGATCCTTTATCTTAACAAGACAACTATTTAACTTCTATTAGAATTTGGTGGAGGAATGGATAAAAATCGTTCTGTCTGCTGGAAGAAAATTCCAATTAAATTATTTCTTCCCCTTTCAATAACCACCCTCGGTTCAAGTATCTTTTAGAGATTAAGAAAGCCTGTAAGAATTGCGAGAAATTCATAGACCACCAAACTGATGCAGGTCCAAAACCAAGGAGTATTACAAAAACGAAACTCAGGGGAATTCTCACCAGCCATACACTGAGGGCGACCCTCATCATCACACTCCTGGTATCCCCTGCACCAAATAACCCCCCGCCCAGAATAATCCCCCAAGCCATGAAGGGTTCACTGACCATACTGATATAGAGGTATTTAACGGCTTCTCTGGTTACGATCTCGTTTTTCGATAAGAGTGAAACGATCCATCGAGCATTTAAAATCACGGCGACCACCATCATGGTGACGATGAAGACCCCAATCCCAGCGGTAATGGTTCCACTTCGAAAAGCCTCTTCTCGTTTGTTTTCTCCTAATAAATTCCCCACAATCACTGCATTCGCCATATTAAATCCAAAAACCGGAAGATAGATGGCCGACTCAATTCGGAGACCAGTGGTCAGAGCTGCAAGGATTTCAACTTTATTTTCAGGCAAAGCACTTAAAATTAAGAAAAGGGCCATCGAAGAGAGTTGCCACAAGACCTGAAGTAATCCGATGGGCCATCCGATACCGATCATCCTCTTGACCATACTCATAGAAAAGTTCTTAACATCGGTCATGAGATTTCTGACATAGGCCAAGTTGACCATACTCCCTATAAACACGCTCGAAGCAGTTGCCGCAGCAATTCCTCTAAAACCAAGAGGAGTATGGAATACCAGGAGGAAGTTGAGGGCAATGTTGATGATGCAAACGAGAACCATTGTTTTTAGAGATCTTTTAACCCTCTGACAAGATCTTAAGATCCCATTACAATTGATGAGGAGATAGTGAAAGAGTAAACCCAAGGCATAGATCTCAATAAAAGGGATAGTAAAATGTTTGAGTTCCTCAGGGATATTAAGGAGGTTGATGATTTTGGGACTGAAAAGAACTCCTGTTACGGCAAGGACCAAGCCAGCCCCTGCCGCCGCTAAAAGAGAAGAAAAAATGGCTTTGGTCAATTCGGTTTTATCCCCAGAAGTGTATAGTCTGGAAATGACGGAGACGGTGCCGACGGTGAGGGCATTGGCGACCACGATAAAGATAAAATAGAGTTGAATGACAAAACCGTAGGTCGCTTGAATCTCTTTACTGACTTTGCCTGCAATATAGACATCTGTCAGGCCGATCAGAAACTCAAAAACCATGATCAACGTCAAAGGCCAACTGACCGACCAGCTTCGGGAAAGGTAAGACCCAATATTTTCTCTGTTGAATAACGGAACAAACCTGATCAATATCTTTCCTCCCGGCACTGGAATTACGAATTTAGGAATTGTGAATTCAATTCTTAACCTTGACCAATTTATCAACAATTTCTCAATTTATCAATTTCATCTTTTCTTTTCATCTTTTCTTTTACTCCCGAATAAGTTAAAAATTAAATTTGGACGTTACATAGAAATGTTTTTTTAGAAGGGAAACCGATTTATGGACTTCTTTTTCGAGCCGAAGGGAATTGCGGTGGTTGGTGCCACACCGGAACCCCACCAGGGTGGGCGATATTTAGTTGCTAATCTCACCCTCGGTTATCAAGGACCCATCTATCCAGTCAATCCCAAATATCATGAAGTCTTTGGCTTGAAATGTTATCCGAGGGTCTCAAGTATTGAAGTCCCTTTAGATCTTGCATTGATCTTTGTCCCGGCCCAATCGGTGCCACAGGTTTTGGAGGATTGCATCACAAAGGGCGTACGCGGGGCAATTGTGGAATCCGGCGGTTTCGCCGAAGTAGGCCCGGAGGGGAAGGCCTTACAGGATCAATGCCTTGACATCGCTCGGAAAGGGCACCTTCGAATATGGGGGCCAAACTGCATGGGTCTTATTGACACAACGAGACAATATGTTTTTTCATTTATACATCCAGAAGCCTGGCAAGGAGTAATGAATCCAGGCCATGTCTCCCTCATCGTTCAGAGCGGCCTCCTTTCCGGGGGCTTTATTACGACCCTCATGGGCAACAAAACTGTCGGACTATCCAAGGTTTGCTCTATCGGGAATAAAAGCGATGTCGACGAGACCGAACTACTGGAATACTTCCTTAAAGACCCTGCAACCGGAGTCATTGCTTTTTACTTAGAATCCTTCGTCAAAGGACGCCGTTTTTTCGAACTTGCCGCCTCATCGGACAAACCCATTGTTGTGTTGAAAGGAGGGAAAAGCCCTCTGGGTGCAGAAGCGTCAGCCAGCCACACGGCTTCTTTGGCTGGTCATTACGAACTGATTAGTGGAGTTTTGAGGCAGGCCGGTATCCATCAGGCAGATGACTTTTTTGAGATGGTGGATATCGCCCGGACTCTTGAAAGAGGTTTTTATCTGCAATCTCCCCCTGATGGGAAACCCAGGATCGCCATTTTGAGTTACAGCGGAGCATCGGGAATTGTCACGACAGATCATATGGAAAAATATGGCCTGACCTTAGCCCATTTGTCGCCCCACACTCAGAAACGACTCGAAGAATTATCCCCCGCCTGGATGCCTGTCAAGAATCCGGTTGATTATTGGCCAGCCATGGAAAAATATGGACCCGTTTTGACCTATAAGCACGCGATTGAAGCTCTCCATGATGATCCAGAGGTGGATGGAATAATCGTTCATCTTTTTGCCGGATTTGGAATCTGGTTTTTAAACATGAAAGAGATTATGGTTGACATCAAGAAGCCTCGAAAACCCATCTTATTCTGGTTGATAGGACCTGAAAAAGGCAGGGAGCCAACTCGATTGACTTTGGAAGAGGAAGGTTGGCCAACTTTCTTTGAGATTCATCGCACGGTCAAGGCGATGGCCAGTCTCTTTGAACAGCCTAGGAGAAGAAGCAGATCTTCTGAAATTTCTCGATTCGATTTTCCAAATTCTGTGTTCTTTAGGGAACTAACACACCATGAAGGCGAACAAAAACCTAAGATTTTAGATGAGCATGATTCGAAAAAATGGCTTGAAGCCCTTGGGCTTAACGTGGTTAAAGAGGTTGTTATAAAAGGCCTTGATGAAGCCCTCAAGATTGCAGAGGAGATAGGTTATCCAGTTGTTCTGAAAGGAAGGGCCGAAGGACAGGTTCATAAAACCGAGGCTGGACTGGTAAAGCTGAATCTTATGAATGCTGATCAGGTTAAATCGGCTTATCAAGAAATGGTTGGTCTTAAAAGTGAAATTAATTCCTTTTTGATTCAGCCCATGTTAAAAGGTGATTTTGAACTCATTGCAGGAATCGGGAGGGACCCTCAATTCGGACCCGTCGCCATGCTCGGAATGGGAGGAGTTTGGGCAGAGGTTTACAAGGATGTGGTTTTTAGAATGGTTCCGCTCGATAAGGAAGAGATATTTGAAATGGTCTCGGATTTAAAAGGACAAGCCATACTGAAAGGATATCGAAGTTCAAAACCAGTGAATATGGAAGGCCTCGCCAATTGGCTGATCAAGTTAGGATGGCTCGCTTTGAATTATGGAAAAATTAAAGAGATTGATGTCAACCCGCTCTTGATCGTTGATGGCGAACCGATCGCTGTGGACGCTACGATTATTTTAATGTGACCCTATTATTTTTTCCGAGAATCAAAACATCCCATCAATATTATCTAAAAGATAGTCCCCCCATTCGTCTACACTCTTGGAAAGAATATGTACCATTTTGTTTTTTCTTATAACTTCGGCACGCATTTGTTGATTATGACAAAGGTCAGTACTTAAAACCCCTTGAAGAAAAGTCCAGAAATACTTTTCCCCTGGAAGAATCTTCCCGTTAGCCAGTTCAAATGGAAAATGTCGCTCAAGATAGCTGGACTGGGTATATTTCCCTATCTCAAAATTATTCAAATCACCCTTGGCCCCCATAAAAAGTGAAAAACAATTCATCAAAAACCTGTGTGTTCTGAAGGGGTCCCCTGGGATGATGCCTCTTATTAACCTTTTCCTTAAAAAAAATCTTCCCTGTTCCCTACCTGCCTTTTTTAAAGATGCGGTACCATATTTTCCTTGGTAATCTTGGGCTGCCCGGTTGAATTCTGAAACCTCTACTGGAGAAAGGAGCGGCAGTTTAACGAAAGTCCATAAATTGGAAGGGATGATTCCCAGTTTTTTTAGGGCATCCTTTGGAAAATAAATTCTTCTCCTCCGCCCTTCTCCATAAAGTTTGCTCCTCAAGGGCCCCATGATTGCAAAAAGTTCCACATAAGGAACTATCCCATAATTAAAAGCAGAAGCGATGATATAATCCTTCAATAGCATAGAAGTCATCTCTGCATACCATCTTTGGGGTCACATTTTCAACCCTGAGGCTAATTCAGCCAAGGCTTCCCGATTTAAGATTAAGATTTTGTTTTTCTTGACTTCAATAATTCTTTTGGCTTTCATCTTTGCCAGGGTCCTCGAAAGAGTCTCACTGATCGTCCCCAATTTTGAGGCCAGTTGAGTTTTACTTAAATCCAATTCAACCTCCTTGGGGTTTTTCCCTTCTTTCGAGCATTTCAAAGAGAGGTCGATCAGGTATTTTGCAATTCTCGAGGAGACCTCCTTGAGAGAAAGCTCTTCGATCAATGATGCAAATCTTCTTAAAAAGTGAGAAAGAGAAACGATCATATTGATACTGAGTTGGGGATTCTTCTCGACCAGTTGGATAAAATCTCTTTTAGGGAAAAAGACAAGTTGACCATCAACTAAAGCCTCTGCAAATGCGGGGTAACTCCCTTCAAGAAAGAGGGCTGCTTCAGCAAAGGCATCTGGTGCAGTGACAACATGAAGGATCTGCTCCTTACCTTCCGGTGAAATCTTATAGAGCTTCACCTTCCCAGAGAGGATAACATAAAATCCCTTTGCTTCCTCCCCATCGGAGAAGAGAACCTCCTTTTTCCCAACCTGCTTGAAGTTGGCAATGGCCTTGATCCTCTTCAGATCTTCTTCCCTCAAGCCGGCAAAAAGGGGACATCTTTTTAATAGTTCGATGGACATGCAAACCCCCAAAGGGAATGGTGGAATGTTTCATGACGGCTACGTCATCCCTATCTACCGCCCTCGGTCCCGACCGAGGGCGGGGCAGGAAGGCCAACAATGTAACCGAATGTCGAAAAGACCCGATTACGGGATGAAACGGGTATCATCACCATTACCATTAGACGGAGCTCTTATTTTCTGTGCAAAATACAGTTATTTAACCATTTTTTCAAGGAAAAAAGGAACTCCTCCTTCTTTTTTAACAGTTCATAAATGATTTCAATGGGTTGATAGATCATGGGGCGCCTCAATTTCATTCTTTCATTGGTTCTCAAATAAACTCACAATATTGAAATAAAAGAAAGATTATGTTAATCTCGTAAAAATTGTCATTGGAGAAAAATTTTTGAGTTCTCTTTCGAAAAACCTATTTTTCTGGGCAATTATTGCCATCATAATGGTCTTCCTGTTCAAAATTTTTTATGGGACCCCTCGCCAAACGGTTTTAGATAAAAATTATTCCGATTTTATTTCGGCAGTGGAGAACAATCGGGTTCAGAAGGTAGAGGCTCAGGGTAGAAATATTACGTGGATAGATATAGAAGGAAAACATTTTAAAACCTACGCCCCTGAAGACCCAGAAATGATTAAACTTCTCAGGGAGAAGAAGGTAATCATTAATGCGAAGAAAGAAGAGGAATCTCCTCTTTGGAACATACTCATTAATTGGTTTCCGATGATTCTTTTGATCGGTGTCTGGCTCTTCTTCATGAGGCAGATGCAAATTGGAGGAGGGAAGGCTCTTTCCTTTGGAAAGAGCAAAGCTAAAATTCTGACTAAAGAACTCCATCAGATAACCTTTGAGAATGTCGCTGGAATTGAAGAAGCTAAAGACGAGCTGGAAGAGATCATTGCCTTTCTCAGGGATCCCAAAAAATTTACAAAGCTTGGCGGAAGAATTCCAAAGGGAGTTCTTCTTATTGGTGCCCCTGGAACAGGCAAAACACTTCTGGCCCGGGCGATTGCGGGGGAAGCGGATGTCCCCTTCTTCAGTATAAGCGGTTCTGATTTCGTCGAAATGTTTGTGGGAGTTGGGGCCTCCCGGGTTCGCGATCTTTTTCTTCAAGGGAAACGCAATGCACCTTGTATCATCTTCATCGATGAAATCGATGCTGTCGGAAGACATCGAGGAGCTGGCTTGGGTGGGGGACACGATGAGCGTGAGCAAACCTTGAATCAATTGCTCGTTGAAATGGACGGTTTTGAATCGAATGAAGGTGTCATCTTGATTGCGGCAACAAACCGACCTGATGTTTTGGACCCTGCCCTGCTCAGGCCAGGCCGTTTTGACCGTCAAGTGGTTGTGCCTGTTCCCGATGTGAAGGGAAGGGAGGAAATTCTAAAGGTCCACTCCAAACGTGCACCATTAGCTGAGGATGTCAACCTTACCCTCCTGGCCAGAGGAACTCCTGGATTTACTGGCGCTGATCTGGAAAACCTCGTGAACGAAGCAGCTTTACTGGCTGCTCGTTTGGGCAAAGAAAAGGTTGAGATGACTGACCTGGAACATGCAAAAGATAAAGTCATGATGGGTGTGGAACGGAAATCCATGATCATTCCTCTGGAGGAGCGAAGAATTACCGCTTATCACGAGGCAGGCCATACCTTAGTCGCCAAGATGATCCCCGGGACCGACCCCATCCATAAAGTGACGATCATCCCAAGAGGCCGAGCCTTGGGCATTACCCAGCAACTTCCCATTGATGAAAAGCATACCTATCCAAAAGACTATTTATTGAAAAATATTGCAGTCATGATGGGAGGAAGAGTAGCAGAGGAATTGGTGTTGAACAGTCAAACCACAGGGGCGGGGAACGATATCGAACGCTCCACAGAGATTGCCAGAAAAATGGTGTGTGAATGGGGAATGAGCGAACACCTTGGCCCCCTAACTTTCGGTAAAAAAGAGGAACAGATTTTCTTGGGAAGAGAATTTGCCCAACACCGGGATTATAGTGAAGAGACAGCTCGTCTGATTGATAATGAAATCAGGGGCATTGTAACCCAGGGTTATGAAAAAGCCAAAGACATCATCCAGACGAATATAGCCATACTCCATAAATTGGCAAATACCCTTCTTGAAAAAGAGGTCCTCGACGGGAATCAGATCGAAGCCATTATAAAGAGTGAGACGGTTTAGTTCTTTTCAACTTTCCTCCACAAAAGAATGAACCTGATTCGATACCTCCACATCACAAACGCCAGCGAAGCCATTCAACAAATGAAAAAGGTGGGAGTCGACCCAACTGGCATCAAGTTAATGGAAAGAAAGTCCCTTCATTTCAATCTCAAGGTGGAAGGGATCGATCCTCGAACAGCCAATCTCCTCAAACAAGAAATGCTCTCTCTGGGCGGTGATGTTGCGGTCGACGGAAGGGGGCTTGATTGCAGCACCCAGCAGACAGATGCTCTCATCATGGGGACTCAAAAACATTTCGAAAAACTGACCCTCAAATTAGGACAATATCCAGACCTTCAATCTCTTGGACAATCCATAAAAGAAACAATTAGAAATATTTCTAAAGTCCAATTCGCCATACGCTGTCGTAAAAAGACGTTGACACTTGGAAAACGAACACTTTTGATGGGAGTTCTCAATGTCACCCCAGACTCTTTTTCAGATGGGGGTCTCTTTTTCGATAAAGAGAAGGCAATCGCTCACGGAATAAAAATGGTTGAAGAAGGAGCAGATATCATAGATATTGGAGGGGAGTCAACACGACCGGGTTCAAAACCCCTTGAGTTAGAAGAAGAACTTCGTCGGATCATTCCTGTCATAGAATCTCTATCCAAAAAAGTGGAAGTACCCATTTCCATCGATACTTATAAATCAGCTGTGGCACAAAGAGCAATTGAAGCAGGGGCTGATATCATCAATGATATCAGCGGATTACGATTTGACCCAAACCTTGCGCAAGTGGCGGCCAGAGAGAATACCCCTCTCGTCCTTATGCATATACGCGGGACTCCGGAAACGATGCAAAAGGATATCTATTACGAATCCCTATTCTCTGAAATACTCCTTTACCTTAAAGGTTCCATACAAATGGCAGAATCTGCCGGAGTTGACCCTCAACAGATTATCGTTGACCCTGGAATTGGCTTTGGAAAAGCTGCTGAGGACAACTTCCTTATTATTAAAAATCTATATGAATTTCGGATACTTGGAAAACCAATCCTTTTAGGAACATCTCGCAAGAGTTTTATCGGAAAGATTCTAAATGAAGCGGCCGGGGGTCGTTTGGAAGGAACGCTCTCAAGCATTGCTATTGGGGTTCTCAATGGGGCTCATGTTATCCGTTCTCACGATGTGCTTCAGGCAAAAAAAGCAGTCATAGTAGCAGATGCTATACGTCTTGCGGGGGGAATGTAACGCCCCTGACCGTAGATAACTTTCATTGAAATAGGTAGTATTATCAAAAAGATAGGCCGATAATGCGTTTAAGGAGGCGATCGAAACAGATGAACAGGTTTCCCAAGGTTTAGAAAGCGGTCGATTGATGGTATGGGAAACCTTCCTCGTCAAGGAAAAAAGCCCTGAATGGGCATTGAACCTGTGGTGCCAATCATTTAAAGGGTTCCGCTCTAAAGCTTTATCGACCTGTCCATCTGTTTTAAAAAAGTGATCGACGGTCAGGTAACGCCTCCATTTACTAAGGAGACGAATAAAATCCGTTCCGTTGTTATCGGAACGCTACTTGACCTTGCTAAAGGAATTGTGATAAGCCAATTAAAAGTCATCCTCTTCCCCAAGGAGTTTGGGATTAGGAATGGATGAATAAGAATATTACGTAAATTATTTAGGGGGTTAAGGTGGGAGGATTAAGGCTTTAACCTTTGCTTCCGCTTTATGTCCTAAATCCTCCAACAAATTTTAATATTTCAAGGAGAAGCTTTATGCCAAGATTGGGAGTCAATATTGATCATGTCGCCACGGTCAGACAGGCCCGGAGAGTCATGTATCCAGATCCTGTCATTGCCGCAGGAATTGTGGAATTGGCCGGAGCAGATGGGATTGTGTGCCATCTGAGGGAGGATCGGCGTCACATTCAAGACCGAGATCTACGGATACTTAGAGAAATCATTCAAACTCGTTTAAATTTAGAAATGGCCGCAACCGAGGAAATGATCCGCATTGCCTTGGCTACCAAACCAGATATTGTCACACTCGTTCCAGAAAAAAGAGAGGAACTGACCACAGAAGGTGGTCTTGATGTCATCAAACTCTTCCCGCCCCTTAAAAAGACAATCCAACGACTCCATAAGGGTGGGATCCCGGTCAGTCTTTTTGTCGATCCCAAAAAAGATCAGATCAAGGCTTCGGAAGGAACAGGCGCTGAGGCCATTGAAATTCATACCGGTCATTACTGCGATGCAGAGACCCTTTCTCAGGAAGATGAAGAATTGAAAAGGATTCTCGACGCGGTCGCTGAGGCTTCACATCGCAATCTTCAAATCGCAGCAGGACATGGTCTCAATTACATGAATGTCCGGCGGATTGCAGAAATAAAGGAAATCGAAGAACTCAATATCGGCCATAGCATTATCGGACGGGCGGTACTGGTGGGTCTGGATCAAGCAGTTCGAGAGATGATCGCCCTCATCCGATGATAAAAGTTCTAAGTTCGGTAGGGAAAGGTTTGAAACCATTCCGTGCAGGGCTTAGGATTCAAAGGGATCAATTGAAAATCTAAAAAAACCACCGGAACCCAAGGACCCCTGCCTACCGGCAGGCAGGCTCGAATCCTTGAACCCATGGGTTAGAAAATGATTGTTGGAACAGGTATCGATATTGTGAATATTGATCGGATCGAACGTGTAATGACTCGATGGGGAGATCTCTTTCTCGGCCGGGTTTTTACAAAGAAAGAGATCGTTTGGTGTCAACAGCGAACTCGCCCCTCTGAATGCTTTGCTACTCGATTTGCGGCAAAAGAGGCTTTTCTCAAAGCCATTGGATGGGGGCTTCGAAACGGTATACAATGGACGGATATCGAAGTGGAGAACGATCGCATGGGGAAACCATCGTTTTCCCTCCATCGAAAGGCAAAGGAGGTTTTCAAAACCCTCCGAATCGAAAAGGCTCTTCTCACCCTTTCCCACGACCGACCCTATGCCGTGGCCCATGTGTTATTAGAGGAAGGAAATGATGAAAGTAGCGACTGCTGAACAAATGCAAGAACTGGATCGAAAGGCCATCGAGACCTATCGAATTCCAGGAGTTGTCCTGATGGAAAATGCAGGGAGGGGGGCCGCAGAAGTCATCTGTAATACCTTCCCTGATATCCATAAGAAGAAGATAGCAATCATTGCTGGCAGAGGAAACAATGGAGGAGATGGATTTGTCATCGCTCGCTATCTTCTGAATCAAGGGATTTCAGTGAGAGTTTACCTCCTCACCGATCCGAAGGGTCTGAGGGGGGACGCAGAGACAAACTCCAACATCTTTCACCGCATGAAAGGGGACGTTCTCTCTATTCCCACTTCTAAAGACTTCCAAAAAATAAAAAGGGATTTAGAAAAATTTGACATCTTGGTGGACGGAATTTTTGGCACGGGGCTTGATGCGGAAGTCAGAGGTTATTATAGAGAGGTCATCGACCATCTCAATACACTTCAGAGGCCAATCGTGGCCATTGACATCCCTTCCGGATTGGATGCCGACACAGGTAAGCCTCTCGGCACAGCCGTTCGGGCCTCCCTGACCGTCACCTTTGGCTTGCCCAAAATAGGGCATCTCGTCTCGCCAGGGCTTAATTATGTGGGAGAGGTAAAAATCATTGATATCGGTATTCCCAAGAGATTGTTGGAGGAGGAAAAAATTGCAACCTATCTTTTGGAAGAAAAAGAAATCCAAACGTGGTTGTCCGTCCCCCGGCATCCGGACACCCATAAAGGGGATTATGGCCACCTTCTCGTAATTGCGGGTTCCGTTGGCAAGACTGGAGCTGCGGCCATGGCTTCTCAGGCGGCCCTGAAAATGGGAGCAGGTCTGGTCACCCTTGCCATTCCAAAGAGCCTCAATCCTATCATGGAGATGAAACTGACAGAGGTGATGACAGAACCTCTTCCAGAAACCCCCAAACAAACCCTCAGCCTCAGAGCCTTTAGCTCTATCGTCCGTCTCTGCGAAAACAAAAGGGCGGTAATCATTGGTCCTGGCCTTGGAATGTTCAAAGAAACACAATCGCTCGTCCTCAAACTGATCAGAACATTGGATCTTCCAATCATCTTAGATGCCGACGGATTGACTGCTTTGGCGACACAACCTAAAATGCTTCCTACCACAAACCGCTCGCTCATCCTAACCCCCCATCCAGGAGAGATGGCAAGGCTGATTCGATCCACGGTCAAAGAAGTTTTAGAAGATCGGATTGGACTCAGCAGAAATTTCTGTCAATCCCGACATGTTCATCTCCTCCTCAAAGGACATCCCACCCTCATTACTACCCCTAAGGGAGAGACCTTTATCAACCCTACGGGCAATCCAGGGATGGCCTCAGGAGGAACAGGGGATGTCCTTACTGGAATGATCGGCGGATTGGTCTGTCAAGGATTTGATATCCTCTCCTCTCTCCAAATAGCCGTCTATCTTCATGGAAAAGCGGGGGATGAAGGAGTGAAAGAAGTGGGAGAGAAATCCTTAATCGCAACGGACATCATTGAAAAAATTCCCACCCTCCTCAAGGGAAGGATTTGATTTTGCCCTCTTCTTCATTTAAGATAGACTAAATAAGCGTTATGAGTCGTACATATTCTCTTCCCCTCACTCCATCTCTCTCCTCTGGCGGGAGAGGAAGAGGGGGATGGAGTTGACCATGGACATGAGGAGTGAGATTAAAAAACTGGCCCGTCTGGGAGAAACCCCTTATCCTTTCTTATCTCTCTATCTCAATACGAAATGGGATGATGAACAACAACGGGAACGCATTCGCCTTTTTACCAAGAATCAATTGAGGAAAGTGTATGATCAATTCAAAGATCGAGAGGATTGCCGAGATATTTTGGTCAAAGATCAACAACAAATTGAGAAGTATGTCGAAGGGTTGATTCGCCGCGTCTATAACGAGGAGATAAACGGAACCGCCATTTTTTCATGCACTGGAACTGGAACATTTCTGACCTACCCTTCGGTCATCCCCTTCGAAAATGAATGTTTTGCTTCGGGTCTTCCCATTCTTCGGCCTCTCGTTCGACTCTCTTCCCAATATCAGAACACCCTGGTCGTCATGGTGGATACGGATTCAGCCAGGTTATTTGAAGTGTCCTTGGAAGGACTGATGGCTGAATCCTCCATTGAAAATTACGTCCCGGGACGACATGATCAAGGGGGGTGGGCTCAGATGAGGTACCAGCGCCATATCAAAGACCACATGGATAAACACCATAAGGAGGTGGCGGAGCAGCTCACTGAACTTTTTGATTCTGGAAAATGGAAGCGAGTCGTCCTCATCGGTCAGGATCGAATTCTCGCTAACTTTAAGGCCTTTCTTCCCGAACGGGTCAAACAGCAAATTTCAGATTTCTTCTCGATGGATTTTTTAGAGGAACGTTCAAAAGTGTTGAGGCGGGTTTTCGAAGGACTGCTTCAAAAAGAAAAAGAAGAAGTCAATCGTCAGATTCAAGCCCTGAAGGAAAGATCCCCTCAGAGCGGTTTGGCCACATTGGGTTTGAATTCGACGCTCGAGGCTCTGAATGCAGGGCAGGTTCATGCGCTTTACCTGTCGGCCTCCTTTACCTCCCCGGGAGGAAAGTGTCGTCGATGTGATTCGCTCGTCCTCACTCATCGGCCAAGCGACTCGTCCATCCCCTGCCCGCTCTGCAAGGGGGAGCTTAGGATCGTTGACCTGGGAGAAGAAATGATGAGGTCAGCCCTTTGCCAAGATGGAGAAGTGAAATGGGTCGAGAAGAATGATGTAATAAAAGAACATGAAGGCGCATGCGCTTCTTTAAGATATCGATCGT
>Ga0068714_10001893_pt1 | contig 28547 bp, 25 predicted proteins | sample MTBNYHSulfiMetaG_FD_62988 | JGI IMG/M metagenome (GOLD analysis project Ga0068714, IMG submission 62988) | Enrichment culture microbial communities from rom New York Harbor, USA that are MTBE-degrading - MTBE-NYH (New York Harbor Sulfidogenic)... | ecosystem: Environmental > Aquatic > Marine >...
TGGTGCCTGTCTCCAGGGCGCTTTCGCGAATGGGTGTGGACTGCCTCGGTGTGGCCCATCTCCATGAGGCCATGGAAGTGAGAAAAAGCAGCGTGAGGCTGCCGGTTTTCATTTTATCGGGAATCCGGACAAGGGAAGAAGCCAGGGCCGTGATCGAACATGAATTGGCCCCGGTTTTTTTCGATCCTGCCGTGGCCGAGATCATTGCGCAAGAGTGCACCAGGATGGGGAAAAGGGCGAGCATCCATGTGAAGGTGGACACCGGCATGGGCCGGCTCGGCATCCCCCACAGGGAAATGCAGCCTTTTCTGGAAAAGATCCTGTCCTTCCAATCCCTCGATCTGGGCGGCCTCATATCTCACCTTTCTTCGGCCGATGATCCGGACCGATCCTTTACGGGTCTGCAGATCCGATATTTCAAGGAAGCGATTGAAACAGCCCGGGCCATGGGCTGCAGGTGCCCCCTGAACAGCCTGGCCAATAGCGCCGGGGTCATGGGCCATCCGGAATCTCACTTGGACATGGTGAGGCCGGGGATCATGCTCTATGGGGGCCTTCCGTCTCCCGAGTTTCCATCGCCCGTGGCACTGCGACCGGTCATGAACTTCAAGGCCATGGTGCTCCAGGTGCGGGACATGCCGGGCGGCGTTCCTGTCAGCTATAGCCGGACCTATCACACCAGGGGAAATCAGAAGATCGCCGTCCTTTCCGCGGGGTATGGCGATGGACTGCCCCGACGTCTGTCAAATCGAGGGCAAGTCCTGATTCGGGGGGAAAAGGCCGGCATTGTAGGAAGGGTGTGTATGAATCTGACCATGGCCGATGTCAGCGCGGTAGAGCGCGTTCAGCCCGGGGATGAAGCCGTCTTTCTAGGATGCCAAGAGGGATCGTGCATTACCGGGGATGACGTGGCCCGATGGGCGGAAACCATTTCCTATGAAGTTTACTGCTCTATCGGCCGGAGAAGCACAAGGAGCTACGGCCAATGAAAAAGGCTCTTCAGGCCATGCTGAATCAGGCCCTTGAAAAGTGTTTTGAATCAGGACGGTTCAAGCGGGCGCCCATGCCGGAATACGTCATTGAGGTCCCGAGCAATTCCCATCACGGCCACTTTGCCACGAACCTGCCCCTTGTCCTCGCTTCTTCTCAGAAGCGCCGGCCGACGGAACTGGCCTCCGTCCTCATTGAGAGCCTCGATGGGGCGGAAGAGATGTTCGAGAAGGTGGAGGTCGCAGGCCCGGGTTTCATCAATTTTAGCATCCGCCGGGGCGAATGGCACAAGCTTCTGGCCCGAATCATTGCCGAGGGCAAGGACTTTGGCCGAAGCCGCCTGGGCGCAGGCCGGCGCATTCTGATGGAATTTGTAAGTGCCAACCCCACCGGTCCCCTCCATCTCGGGCACGGCAGAGGGGCTGCCCTGGGGGACACCCTTTGCAGGATTCTTGCTTTCACGGGGCATGAGGTAGTCCGTGAGTTTTACATTAACGACGCAGGCGCCCAGGTACGTCTCCTGGGGGAGTCGATTTACAGCCGGTGGCGGCAAAGGTTGGACCCGAATTATCCCTTTCCGGAAAACGGGTATCACGGCGATTATGTGACCGACCTGGCAAGGCAGTTTGCAGGGCAACTCCCCCTTGATTCCATGGACCCCGAGGAGGCCGTGAACCGTTGCGCGCTGCTGGGAAAGGCGAAAATGCTCGAAGAAATCAGGCGCGACATGGAGGACTTCCGCGTTGGTTTTGATGTGTGGTCCAGCGAGAGCGATCTGTATGGATCCGGGTTGATCGAGAACGCCCTGGATTCGTTGAGACAAAAGGGGCAAATCTACGAAGAGGACGGCGCGACCTGGATCAAGACCTCTCTTTACGGCGACGACAAGGATCGGGTGATCAAAAAGAGCGACGGCCAGTACACCTACTTCGCCTCGGACATCGCCTACCACCTTGAAAAATGGAAAAGAGGCTTTTCCAAGGCCGTCAACATCTGGGGAGCGGATCACCACGGATACATCCAGCGGATGAAGGCGGCCCTGAAGACCAGCGGCATTGACGAGCAGTGGCTGGGGGTCCTTCTGATCCAGCTTGTGAGGCTCTTCAAGGGGGGAGAGGAGATCCGCATGTCCAAGCGAGCCGGACTCTATGTCACGCTCAAGGAACTGGTGGAGGAGGTGGGCGTGGATGCGGTGCGCTTCGTATTCCTCACCAAGAATCATGATTCTCCTTTGGATTTCGATATGGATCTCGTGAAGCGACAGGACAGCGATAACCCCGTGTACTATGTGCAGTACGCCCATGCTAGGATCTGCAGCGTCTTTCGAAAGGCCGCCTCCGAGGCGTTGAGCCTGCCGCAGGACCCGGGGGAGGTCCTGGAAAAACTGACCCTCGAAGAGGAATTGACCCTTATCCGCTTCATGAACGAGTTTCCTGTCTTGCTGGAGGATATTTCCAGGGCCATGGAGCCTCACCGTTTGACTTACTACCTCACGGAGCTGGCTTCTCTGTTTCACAAGTATTTCAATCTGGGGACAAAGGACCCGGACAAACGCATCGTGGGTGAGGAAAAAGCGGTGAGCCGGGCCAGACTTTGCCTTGTCCAAGGGGTGAGACAGGTGCTTTCCACCGGGCTTGATCTTTTGGGAACGCAAGCGCCCGAAAGAATGTGAAATAAGAGGGGCCATGGCCAGGAAGAATTCCCATCCCAGGAAAGGGGCAAAAAAGAGATACCAGATCGAGCTGAGCTCTTTTTCCCTTCTGCTGTGGGGTTTTTGCGCCCTCTTTTTCATGGCCTGGATTTTTGTTCTCGGGGTTTTTGTGGGCAGAGGATTCCTGCCCGGCGCCGACAGCCCGCTCACGGATCTGAAAACCCAGGTCGCCAAGTTCCAGGAGATGGTTGCAAAAAGCAAGAGGGGCGAACAGGCCTCGCAGACCAAAGAGACCATCGATGAGACGCTGGCCTTTTATGAAAAGCTGGAGAGCAAGAAAGACGAGGCGAAGAAGCTCGATCAGAATCAATCGACTTCCAAGAACGGAACAAAGCAAAGGAGCCGGGACAGGGCAAAAGGGGAGATTCCCGCAAGCGATAGCCACGCCCGGGCGGAGACGTTGAAGCCCGGCCATGGTGGGCCGCCGAGCGCGCCGCCGGCAGGGACAGGCCGCTACACCCTGCAGCTTGCCTCCCTCGAAGAAAAGGCCAAGGCGGAGACCATGGTCGGAGATCTTCTCAAAAAAGGCCATGATGCATATTCCTACGAAGTTCGGGTGAAGGGAAAGACTTTTTACCGGGTCCGGTGCGGCCGCTTCATGACCCGGGAAGAAGCGGATGCGTATGCGGTCAAATTGGTTCAATCATTGAATATCAGGGGGTTTGTCATCAAGTTTGAGTAACCTGTTCATCAGAAAAGCGATTATCGCGGACATCAAGCCGATTCACAAGCTTCTCAACCGTTACGCGGACCGGGGACTGCTGTTGCCTCGCCCGCTCAGTGAACTCTACGATCACCTGCGCGATTTCAACGTGCTCGTGGAAAACGGGGAGGCTGAGAAAATCATCGGCGCCTGTGCCCTGGGCATCTGCTGGGAGGATCTCGCGGAAATTCGATCCCTGGCCGTGATCGAGGATCGGCAAGGCAGCGACTACGGACGTCGTCTGGTGGAAGCCTGCTTGCAGGAGGCCAGGTCCCTGGGGCTTCGGAAGGTTTTCGCCCTGACCTATGCGGAGGGTTTTTTCTCAAGAATGGGCTTTAGGGTTGTGGAAAAGGCAACCCTTCCTCAAAAGGTGTGGGGGGATTGCCTCAAGTGCCCCAAATTTCCGGAATGCGACGAGATCGCCATGGCCTTGGACCTTTAGCAGGATGAAATCTGCGTTCGCAGATTTCATTGAGGAGGATACCCCATGTTCGGCATCGGCATGCCTGAATTGATTGTGATTCTTGTGATTGCACTCATCGTGATCGGTCCCAAGAAACTCCCTGACCTGGCGAGGACTCTGGGCAAAGGGATGGCTGAATTCCGCAAGGCGACCCAGGAAATCAAGGAAAATCTCGACATGGATGAAGACATCAAAGATGTGCAAAAGGACCTGGCGGATTCCATGAGCGGTATCGAAGGACTGGACAATTTCCCCGAGGGAGAAGGAGGGGCCGAATACGTCGATTCTAAGGATGCCTTGGAAGAGGAGGAGAAGAAGGAAACTTTCTCGGACTTGAAGAGCCCGTTGGTCAAAGAGAGGGAGGCAGGCCCGGATGGACAGGGATGAAAAAAAGCCCCTGATGGGCCATCTCGAGGAGCTGCGCAAGAGGCTGATCACCTGTGCCGTAGCCGTGGGAGTCTGCTTTGCCGTGACCTATGCGTTTTCCGAAAAGCTGTTCACCGTTCTCGCCCACCCCTTGAAAGAGCATCTTCCCGAAGGGGACCGCCTCATTTTCACCAATCTGCCGGAGATGTTTTTCGTTTATATCAAGACGGCCCTTGTGAGCGCCCTTCTTCTGGCTGCGCCCTTTATCTTTTACCAGGTATGGATGTTTGTCGCCCCGGGCCTGTACCGCAAAGAAAAGAGATACGTGTTCCCCTTTGTGTTTTTTTCAACCGTCCTTTTTGTGGGCGGGGCTCTGTTCGGCTATTTTATTGTTTTCCCTTTCGGGTTTCGCTTTTTTCTGGGCTTTGCCAACGAATACATCCAGGCTCTTCCTTCAGTGAAACAATACTTTTCTCTTTCCATCAAGCTTCTTCTCGGGTTCGGATTGATCTTCGAACTTCCCGTCGTGGCCTTTTTCCTGGGCCGCATGGGCGTCATCTCCGCCGAGCTTTTGCGAAAGCAGCGAAAGTATGCCATCCTGCTCCTCTTCGTGGTTTCCGCCATCCTGACCCCGCCGGATGTGATCACCCAGTTCATGATGGCAGGGCCTTTGTGGGTCCTATTTGAATTAAGCATTATCATTGTCAAGGTGGCGGGCAAGAAAAAGGTGGTCCCGGAGACGGGCGAAGGCGAGAATTCATGAATCCTTCCATCACCGCAAAGGACGCAAAGAGCGCAAAGGATGCTCGCTGTTTAAGAGAAGGATGAGAGGTTTCTCTGGGTGCTTGGAGGTTTCGGCATTGGAAGGCTTTTTCGCCGAGCGCTGCGGCTCTATGCTCTTCGCGCCATGCTCTCCGCTTTACGGGAGGGGAACAAGCCGCTTTCCTCGGATGGTGAGAAGCCCGGCAGGTGTGGTTGTTTCTCCTTGATCATCAAAGGAAAGCATGCCTCTGAGGCCGTAAAAATCGCGATGCAGGATCAGCGCTTGCTGAAGATCCCTTCTTGTCTTCGGGGCGCGGGTCTCCATGAGGGTTTTGAGGAAGCGGACCGTGTCATATCCGGTGGCTGCCAGGATGCCGGGATCGTTTTCAAAGTTCTCCTTATAGATCTCTACAAACGTGTCTTCAGCCCCGGCAAAAAAGCCTGTCGGGAAGACAGCCCCTTGCAGGTACTCGGCGGCCTGCTCGATGAGGTCGGGGGATTGCCACAGGCTTGTGCCCAGAAAGCGGATGTTGAAGACATCGTGAAAAGGAAACTGAGGGGCGATGAGCGCGATCTTTTGAAAGCCGTCGGGAATGAAAACGGCATCGAATTCCACGATCGGTTCCGGGTCTTTTGTGTCTTCGTAAGGCCCTGATTCGACGCCTGCATCAAAGGCGGCGCGTTTGGCCTGCAGAAGTTTTTCCACCACCGCGGGTGGCCGGGGATGATAGAGCCCTACCATTTTCCGGATCTCTTCGCTGAAGTCCGTTACCTCGGCGCTGTAAGATTCCACCGCTGTGATATAGCCCCCCCCCTCATCAACCCGGTCCCAGAAAAGATTCAGCAACCGGCGGCCGTAGGCAGAGTCAGGGTAGAGGACCCCGAATCGCAACAAACCGAGTTCTTGTATCGCTTTGGGAACCAACCGGTCCATCTCCCTGGCCGGGGTGAGGAAGTTCCGGAAAACCATGTCCCCTTCTTCTGTAATCCCTTCCCTCTGAGCAAAAGTGATGATCGGGATGCCCAGCTCTTGTGCTTTTTTCGCTGCGGCCGTGGCGGTGCGGCTCGCCAGGGGCCCGATAATGCCCATGACCCGGTCTTTATGGACCAGCTCTTCGACTTTCTGAGCCGCCACATCCGGATCGCTCCCGGTGTCTTCGATGAGGAGTTCCACGGCGCTAGTTTCTTCTGAAGCGCCGAAGACTCCCATTCCCAGTTGAATGCCGTTCAAAACTTCCTGGCCGTAGATGGCAAAGGGGCCGCTCAGGGGGAGCAAACAGGCAAAGAGGCCTTTGCGCACAGCCCGTTCCTCGGAAACCCTGTCCAGAACCTCACGGCCCCGGTCAACCCAGTACTGGTCCGGGGTGGACCGGATCAGGGCCATGGCCGCCTCTCTGGCGAGGTCAAGGTCATTGGCATCCAAAGCAAGGCCCGCTATCCTGTCGTAGATCGCAGGCAGGTATCTTGTGCCCGCCGGCGCGGCGTCGGCCATCGCTCTGAGCGAGGCCAATCCGGCTCTTTCCAGGAGGCCTGCCACGTAGCCGTCCAATTCCTGCTGGATCGGATCCTCGCCCGGAAAGGCCCGGGAGGCGCGGACAAACCCATCGAAGGCGTTTGTTTCATCACCCAGAGCACCGGAAGACTTGCCGAGAAGGATAAAGGCCGAGCCGGCAAGAGGATTTTCCGGATACCGGCCGAGCCATAGCAGGATCTCATCCCTGGATTCTTCATAGCGGCCGAGGCGGTACAACGTGCCGGCCCTGTCAAGAGAGACCTCAGCGAGGCCGGGATCATCGGGGAACTCGTCGATGATTCTTTGATAAAGCCTCAGGGCTCTTTCATATTCCGCGGACCCTTCATGGATTCGAGCCATGCGGTAAAGAGCCTCCCTTGCCCTTGGGCCTCTTGGGTTTCTTTCCACATATTGACGGTAGGCCGCAAGAGCATCGTCCTTCCTGCCCTCCACATGTTCCGTCTCGGCCGCGTAAAAGAGGGCCAGGTCGGGCTCAGGTTCCAGGGGTTCAGGCGCCGGCGGCCTGGGCTGGCAGGAAAGAACAAGAAAGGCTATTCCCACGCACACGGCGGAAATAGCCTTTTGCTTGGACATCAAGGGGCGAATCACTTCTTCACTTCCTCAAAATCGGCGTCCACCACATCCTCATCCTTGCCGGCGCCTCCGCCCGGAGGGGCTTCGCCGCCAGCCTGCTGACCTTGCTGCGACGCCTTGGAATACATGGTTTCGGCAAGTTTATGGGAAGCCTGGGTCAATTCATCGGCAAGGCGTTTGATCTCCTGAACATCATCGCCTTCCATGGCCTTCCTGAGCCTTTCAATGCTCTGTTGGATATCGCTCTTGGTTGCATCATCCAGCTTGTCACCGAGGTCCTTGATGGATTTCTCGGTTGAATAGATAAGAGAATCCGCCATGTTCCGGCTGTCCACCAATTCCCTTTTCTTGCGGTCTTCCTCAGCGTGCACTTCCGCGTCTCTGACCAGGTTTTTGATCTCTTCCTCACTGAGCCCGCTTGAAGCCGTGATTTTGATGGACTGCTCTTTGGCCGTGGCCATATCCTTTGCGGAAACGTTGACGATGCCGTTGGCGTCGATGTCAAAGGTCACCTCGATCTGAGGAATGCCCCTGGGCGCCGGGGGGATACCCACAAGCTGGAAACGGCCGAGGGTCTTGTTGTTGGCGGCCATTTCCCGCTCCCCTTGAAGCACGTGGATTTCCACCGCGGTCTGGCTGTCTGCGGCGGTGGAAAAGATCTGACTTTTCCGGGTGGGGATGGTCGTGTTTTTTTCAATGAGCTTTGTGAAGACCCCGCCCAGGGTTTCAATGCCGAGAGACAGAGGTGTGACGTCAAGGAGGAGGACGTCTTTCACCTCACCCTTGAGCACGCCGGCCTGAATCGCCGCGCCTACGGCCACCACCTCATCGGGGTTGACATTCTTGCCGGGTTCCTTGCCGAATATTTCCTTCACCTTCTGCTGGACCTTGGGCATCCTTGTCATGCCGCCGACCAGAATCACCTCGGTAATATCGGAGAGCTTGATGCCGCTGTCTTTGATGGCCATGCGGCAGGGCTCAACGACCTTCCCGATGAGATCATCCACCAACGCTTCGAGTTTGGACCGGGTCAATTTGATGTTCAAGTGTTTGGGGCCGCTTGCATCGGCCGTGATGAAGGGCAGGTTGACGTCCGTTTCCTGGGAGGAGGAGAGTTCCATCTTGGCCTTTTCCGCGGCTTCTTTGAGCCGTTGGAGGGCCATCTTGTCGGAACGCAGATCGATTCCCTGATCTTTCCTGAACTCGTCGGCAAGGTAATCTACGACCCGAAGGTCAAAGTCCTCGCCGCCCAAATGGGTATCCCCATTCGTAGATTTGACCTCGAATACGCCTTCACCGATTTCCAGAATGGAGATATCGAAAGTGCCTCCACCCAGGTCAAAAACCGCAATTTTGCGGTCTCCTTTCTTGTCGAGACCATAAGCGAGGGACGCGGCGGTGGGCTCGTTGATGATTCGGAGCACGGTCAGTCCCGCGATCCTGCCGGCGTCTTTGGTCGCCTGCCTCTGACTGTCATTAAAATAAGCAGGAACGGTGATGACGGCCTCCGTCACGGTCTCACCCAGATAATCCTCGGCGGTTTGTTTCATTTTCTGCAAAATCATGGAGGATATCTCGGCAGGACTGTAGCTCTTGCCTCGAATGCTCACATGGGCATCTCCATTGGATGCCTTGACGATCTTGTAAGGGAGGACCTTGACATCCCTCTGCACTTCACCGCTGTCGAACTTGCGGCCGATAAGCCTTTTCACGGCGAACACCGTGTTATCCGGATTGGTGATGGCCTGTCGTTTGGCGATCTGACCGACCAGTCTCTCTCCCTTGTCCGTAAAGGCGACAATCGAGGGCGTCGTCCGACTGCCCTCTGCGTTGGCAATGACAATGGGGTCTCCCCCTTCCATAATGGCCACGCACGAATTTGTTGTTCCCAAATCAATACCGATTACCTTGCCCATAGCACCCTCCTCAGTAGTCCACACCTAATTTTTTTCACATGCCCTTGCACGGGATTCATCCTGATCGGCCGGAGACGATGACCCGGACTTGCTCACGACAACCACGGCGGGACGAATCAATCGATCGTTGAGTACATATCCCCTTTGCAGTTCTTCAACGATCGTGCCCGGTTTGACCTGATCGTCTTGAATCTGCGAGACCGCTTCATGATAGCAGGGGTCGAAAGGCTCGCCGAGCGCACAGACTTCCGAGAGACCCGACTTCGACAAAGCGTCTTTGAGACCCTTTAAGGTCAACTCAATTCCCTCCCTCAGTGCATGGATTGCGTTTTCGTTGTCCGCATGCTCCAAGGCTTTCTCAAGGTTATCCAGCGAAGGCAGAATGTTTTTTATAAGCGTTTCATTGGCATACTTCAGCCAATCTTCTTTTTCTTTCTTATTCCTTTTTCGGATGTTTTCGATTTCAGCCTGAGACCGCAGGTAGAGATCATAATTTCTTTCGGATGACTCTTTCGCTTCACTGTAAAGGCTCAGAAGATCCTCTTTTGAAAGATCTTCGGGAGCCTTCTCATTCAAAACGGATTCAGACAAGGTTCGGTCCTTGTCTTTTTCCGGTTGGTCCGCAGCATCGTTTTTTTCTTTGGCCATACCCCGAACTCACTCTCTCATTTTTCCGGCTCTAAAGGCTTTAACCGAATGATTTCAAAATGATAAAACACAATTAGAGTAAGCATCGGCCTCACCTTTGTCAAGGCGAGGGGGCCGTTGATTTCTAAAGCTTTTCGCGGGCCTTATTCCAGGCCCCGGCCTGTCAAACGCCGAAGGGCTTCCAGGTATCTTTCTCTGGTTTTATCGATGACTTCTTGAGGAAGACGAGGGGGAGGGGGCTCTTTTGGCCAGTCCAGGCTGCTGAGGTAGTCACGCAGGTATTGCTTGTCAAAGCTTTGCTGAGAACCGCCGGGCCGGTAAGCGTCGGCAGGCCAGAACCGGGAAGAATCAGGGGTGAGAACTTCGTCGATGAGGATCAGGCGGCTGTCCTTGATGCCGAACTCGAACTTGGTGTCGGCGATGATGATCCCTTTCTTAGCCGCAAGCTCGCTGCCTGTCAGGTAAATCTTGAGGCTGAGATCTCGAACGGCCTCGGCCCTTTCCTTGCCCAGAACGGCCACGGCCTTGTCAAAGGAGATGTTCTCATCATGGATGCCTGCCTCGGCCTTGGTGGACGGGGTAAAGATCGGCTGGGGGAGCTTTTGGGATTCCAAAAGCCCGGGTGGAAGCGGGATGTCGCAAATGCTGCCTTGCCTCTGATACTCAGCCCATCCTGATCCGGAAAGGTACCCCCGCACAATGCATTCCACAGGGAGGGGCTCGGCTTTTTGCACCAGCATGCTACGACCCCTGAGCTCTTCCCTGTAGGGACGGCATGCTTCGGGATAGTTGTCCGGGTCAAAGGCCAGGACATGGTTTTCCACGATCGACTCGAGCGTCTTGAACCAGAAGAGAGATATGCTTGTGAGGATCTTTCCCTTGTCCGGGATAGGATCGTCCATCACCACGTCGAAAGCGGACATCCTGTCGCTGGCAACGATCAGGAGCTTATCCTGCACCGCGTAAAGGTCTCTCACCTTGCCTCGCTTGATCAGTTCGAGGCCTGCAAAATCGGATTGTACAAGGGGTTTTCCCGTCATTCTCCTGTCTCCTCTTGTCGTTGGGTTGGTCAAAGCGATCTGTAGGCCAATGAATAAGCATCGTATCATTTCCTATCAAGATCTTCTTGTCAAGAATTGGTTGCAACGTGGGGCGGGCTAAGGTTAATATTTATCAAGTAAACGGATTCGCCCCTGTGAGATTTGTTGAATGAGTGGAACAATGACATTGATGCATTCATAAAAAGTCCTACACGGTCATTGCGAGGCGCAAGGCGCCGTGGCAATCTCTAAGTGATTCGATGAGTTACGAGATTGCCGCGCTTCGCTCACAATGACATATCGGCGTTTTTCGGACTTTTTACGAGACCGTCAACGTTGGGTTTTGAGCCCATGGGATCTGGACTCCCGGATGAAATCCAAAGGGATTTGTAATCTGTATCATGCTGATTTCCAAAGATAACCAGGCTATTCGTGAAAAAATACTGGATCTGGATCACCGGATTGAAGAAATGCATCTGGACTTTCAGAAGTATTCACAGGGCATCGAATCCAAAAGGCCGGATTTGGAGATGATGGAAAGGGAACTCCTGAGCTTCTCACGGAGGAAAATTTTTGACCTGGAGCTGTCCAAGCAACTGGACAGGGTGATGTTCAAGTTTCAAAACCGGAAAAGAATCTGGCTCAGGTGGGCCGAGGAGTTTCAAAGAGGCAGGCCCCGGCAGCATTGATCATTGAACCTCTGAACCCTGAACCTCTGAACCCTAAACCCTCCTCGAACCCCTGCATCAGGCGTTGGGCAGGGCCTTCAACCGCTTTAGATAGTCCCGGTAATAGTCCATCACCCGATTTCGAAAGCGCACGGTTTCTCCGAAAGGAGGAATGCCTTTGTACTCTTTCACCCTGCCGGCGCCGGCGTTGTAGGCTGCAAGAGCGAGGCTGATGTCCCCATCATGCTCTTTCATAAGGCCGCAGAAATACCGGTAACCGAACTCGATGGCCACAGAAGGATCGAAACGGTCATCGGCGCGACCTTCCAGCAATTCCTTTCTGTAGCGCTGATGGAGTTTTTCTCTTTGCCGGGAAAGTTCCATAGACCTTTGCATCATCGTGCGCGCCCTGGCGGCAGAGTCGACCTTGTTGCTTTCCTGGATTCCATATAAGGCGGCCATGGCCAGGGCCCTGGTCCTGCGCTCCTGATCCATCAGGGTCCCCGCATCGGCCAGGTAGTCCGGATAGAAAACCGTCCTGACTCCCAGTTCCAAAGCGGTCCCAGGCATCATCTGCGTAAGGCCGGCCGCACCTGCCTGGGAGACCGCGGAGGAATCGAAATTGGATTCCCTACTAATCAGGGCCAGGAAAAGGAGGGGATCGGTTTCACACCCCCGGCTCTGAAGCTTTTGCACCGTGTCTTCGATCAGGGAGGTGTAGGGGAAAACATCCGGGAAAGCCTGCTTCCAAATCCATGGCCTCTCAACCCGGTAATCCTCTATCCGGTCAAGACCAAAGGATTCTTGGTTTTTTTCGTACGCTTCCTCCTTGAAGCGTTGGAAAACCACGTTGACGAATTCCACGTTCTCAGGGGTTAGGGCCGATTCCTTTTCAGGAATGCCCCGGCAGGCATTGTAAAAATGACCGAGTGCATCTCTTAACCGGTTTTCTGCTTTTATCAGGCTCTCTTGCAGGAGGCGATCCAGCACCGCTTCGCTGATATTGTCTCGGAGCCTGTCGTCCGCCTCTGTGGCCAGTCTTTCGCGGTAGCGCGCAAGGCTTTGTCTCGCTTCCCCAAGAGCGCGGTTGTGATTCAGAAAATTTTGAGCGATTGTCCTTATGTGGGTCCCCGGTTGCGGTTCCGGGTCCTTGGACATCATGGCCGCTTTGGCTTGATCGAGGAAAGCCTCGGCACGAGCAAACCCCGTTCCGGCATCCAGGTAGTCCTGGTTCATGAAAACCTTCAGGCCGATGGACCGGGCCACTTCAGGTTTCATTCTCAGGATGCCTGCCTCCCCGCGATACGATCCGTCTTGGAGGCTTTTTTCAAGGTCGGCCTGATTCTTCAGAACAATCAGGTTTTTCAGAAGAGACTCCCGGGCCGGGGCGGAGGAAGGATAGGTCATAAGCGCTCCCAGGAGCCCTAAGAAAAGAAAAACTTTTAGGGAGTTCGAGGATCGAAGCATGATGAACCCAGATTAGCCCAAAAAGGGAGGGGAAAGCAACAGAGCGGCTCGTCATGTCTCTATGGAAGCTACAGCACCTCCATAACGATTTCGGAGAGCTCTTTGACCGGGAGGCCCTTTTCCGTGGCAGGATCTTCCAGGGTCATGACGCAGAAAGGGCAGCTTGTAGCGAGCACTTCAGCGCCTTTTTGAACCGCCTCCTCAACCCGCCTCTCGCTGTTTCTTACATAAGGTATCTCCGCCTCGTAGAACATTCTCCCTCCTCCTCCTTCACAGCAGAGGGAGTTCTCCCGCGCTCCGGAAAACTCGATGAGTTCAAGGCCTTCAATGGCCTTGAGGATGTTCCTCGGGGCGTCATAAATCTTGTTTTGCTTTCCGAGAAAACACGGATCGTGATAAATTACTTTTTTGCCGTAAGGCGCCTTGAAGGTGAGAGAGCCTTTTTCTATCATCTCCGCCAGCACTTCCGTGTAGTGCAGGACCTCGATGCCGTGCTCGCCGTACTCTTTCTTCAGGGCATTCATGCAGTGGGGAGAAAGGGCGATGATCTGATTTACGCCGTGCTTCTTGAAGGTTGCCAGGTTGCCTTCCTGCAGTTCTTCGAAAAGACCCGCTTCGCCCATCCTTCGGATCTCATTGCCACAGCAGGTCTCTTCCGCCCCGAGGATGCCGAATTCCACGCCGCCTTTGCGGAGTATCCGGGCCACGTTGGCCGGGATCACCATGCAGCGGGGATCGTAGGCCTGGATGCAGCAGGTAAAGAGCAGCCTCTTCGACGCTGTTTCGCTCACGTGAGGGACCTGGATGCCCTCCAGTTCATTCACCCATTCGCTCCTTTTGGACCGCGGTCGTCCCCACGGGTTTTTCTGGACAAAAGTGTTCTCGAGGGCCTTTTGAATGGAAAGGGGGATTTCCCCTTCTTCTACGAGGGCGGACCTCAGTTCAAAGATCATTTCAGAGGGTTTGACATCCCTCGGACACCGCAGGGTGCACTCGCCGCAGGAGCTGCAGTACCAGGGGATCGCTTCATCGATTTCGCGGTGAAACTGCGTCTTTCTCACCAGCAGGCGGATGTTGAAGGGAGTAATTCCTGATTCCGGGCAACTCCCGGCGCACATTCCACACTGCATGCACATCAACGCATTGCTTTGCCTGTCGTTCTCCATGGTTCTTCGCGCTCCCTTTTTGTCAAGAAACCCACCCCCAAAGGCGTGGAAATCATTCATTAGGTTAATCGAGCGTCAATGTCAAGACCCTTTCAGGAAGAGCATCGGTCGGCGAAACAAGTTGTTGAAATGAAAATCCTGTTGGCGTATGGTGCTGCCCCAAAGCCGGGGGGGTGGATTCATCCCCGGGATGTTCCGGCTCAAACCGAAAGGAAAGGATCAAGGGCAGGGAAAGGGACGATGACTCAGACAATAGCCTTTGACAATCGGCGATACATTGAAGAGCAGACGAAAGAAATCCTGGCAAGGGTCAAGCGATTCAACGACAAGCTTTACCTCGAATTCGGAGGGAAGCTCCTCTATGATTATCATGCGGCCCGCGTGCTCCCCGGTTATGACCCGAATGCAAAGATGCACCTTCTGCAGCAGTTGAAGGACAAAGCGGACATCCTGCTCTGTATATACGCAGGGGATATCGAGAGGAAGAAAATCAGGGCGGATTTCGGCATCACCTATGATTCGGATGCCTTGAAACTCATCGATGACTTGAGAGGCTGGGATGTGGATGTGGTGGGCGTGGTCATCACGCGATTTGACAACCAGCCGGCGGCGGTTCATTTCAAGAACAAACTGGAAAGACGAAACATCAGGGTTTACACCCACCGTTTCACAAAAGGGTATCCTACGGACGTGGATCTCATCGTGAGCGATCAAGGATACGGCGCCAACCCATACATCGAGACCGAAAAACCTCTTGTTATCGTGACAGGCCCGGGTCCCGGCAGCGGCAAGCTGGCCACCTCTCTTTCACAACTCTATCACGACTATCGCAAGGGGCTCAAATCCGGGTATGCCAAGTTCGAGACCTTTCCCATCTGGAACCTGCCGCTCCGGCATCCCGTAAATGTGGCTTATGAGGCGGCCACGGCGGATATCAAGGACTTTAACCTGATCGACCCTTTTCACCTGGAAGCCTATGAGGAAAAAGCCGTGAACTATAACCGGGACGTAGAAATCTTTCCGGTGCTCAAGAGAATTCTGGAGTCCATTACGGGCGGGGAGTCGTTCTACAGGTCCCCGACGGATATGGGTGTGAACAGGGCGGGCTTTTCCATAGTCGATGACGACCTTGCCCGGGAAGCATCGGTTCAAGAGGTGATCCGGAGGTACTTTCGTTATCGTTGCGAATATGCCATGGGCTTTACCGACAAGGAGACCGTTCAAAGAGTCGAGCTCTTTATCAAAGACTTCGATCGACGACCGGAAAACCGGGTCGTGGTGGGACCTGCCCGCCGGGCCGCCGGAGAGGCGCAGGAGAAAGGCCGTGGGAGCGAAGGCATCTATTGCGGCGCGGCCATCGCGCTGATGGACGGCGCCATCGTGACCGGGAGCAACTCCCCTCTCATGCACGCCGCCTCCAGCGTTGTGCTCCATGCGATTAAGCATCTGGCCGGGATTCCCGAAAAGATCAAGCTCCTTCCTCCCTTTATTACAGATGCCTTGACCACATTAAAAACAAAGATCATGAGCGAAAAAACGCTCAGCCTGGACCTTGTCGAGACCCTCATCGCTCTGACCATCAGTGCATCCACCAATTCCGCGGCGCAGCTCGCCCTGGAGAAGCTCAAAGACCTGCGGGGCTGCGAAGTTCACCTCACCCACATGCCCACTCCGGGGGATGAGGCCGGGTTGCGCCGTCTTGGCGTCAATCTGACAAGCGATCCGGATTTCGCCACTAAAAATCTGTTTACCGGCTAGGGGCTTTAGGGGGGCGATAAAAAAGGCCGGAAAACTTAAGTCCTCCGACCTTACAATGAGTTTGGATGGGTTGTCCCGTTCTCAGTCGCCGATGTTGATCGCCCTGGAAGCATCGTCGATGCAGTTTGACAAATCTTCTTTGCTCACCTTCTTGGGGTCCTTCAGGTCCTCCACTTTGCACACGAATTCATTTCCTGCCTTGTCTTTTACCCAAACAAATCCTTTTTCCGCCATGTTCATTCTCCTTTCTTGGTGTGTGTGTTTTTTGATAGCAATCAAAAGTGAGCTATTATAAATCGCAAGGTTAAAAGTGCAATAGGGTGACGTTTCGATTTTTCTTTTCTGAGGACTTGAACCAACCTTCCAAGCAGGGTTGGAACACCCGAACCCGCCTCAGCCTTTCTTGACACCGGGCTTTGCCAAGCTTAGTTTAAATTCGCTATAGTTAGCTTTGAAAATTATGCGCACTGTATCGTGCAGGAGGATTCGGTCATGCGTTTCGATAAACTGACCCTTAAATCTCAAGAAATGATTCAAGAAGCCCAGCGACTGGCCGAGAGGTTCGGGCACCAGCAAATGGAGCCGGAACACTTTCTAGGGGCGCTTTTGCAGCACAAAGAAGGGGTGATTCCCCCCCTTCTGGAAAAAATTGGCGTCAATCACGTTCAGCTCCATAAGGAAGCGGTATCCATCCTTGAAAAAATGCCGGCCGTCTCGGGGTCTGGGACTGGCCAGGTCTATTTGTCTCCCCGCGGGAAAGCAGCCCTGGATCGGGCCTTCCAAGAAGCGGAGCAAATGAAAGATGAATATGTCGGCCTTGAGCATGTTTTTCTGGGCCTGATCGAGGAGAAAGAGGGCAGGGCGGCCAAGGCCCTTGCTTCGGCAGGTTTGACAAGAGACGCCGTGCTCAAGGCGCTTATGGAGATCCGCGGCGGCCAGAGGATCACCGATCAAAACCCGGAAGACAAGTATCAGGCCCTGGAGCGGTTCAGCAGGGATCTGACCGCCATTGCCTTGAAGGGCGATTTGGACCCGGTGATCGGCCGCGACGACGAGATCCGCAGGGTGATCCAGGTCCTATCGCGAAGAACCAAGAACAATCCGGTCCTCATCGGCGAGCCGGGGGTGGGCAAGACCGCCATCGTGGAGGGCCTTGCCCAGAGAGTGGTTCAGGGGGACGTTCCCGAAACTTTGAAGAACAAAAGGGTTGTGGCTCTGGACATGGGCGCCCTCATTGCGGGCGCCAAGTACCGGGGAGAATTCGAAGACCGGCTCAAGGCGGTGCTCAAAGAAATCACGGACGCCCATGGCGAGATTATCCTGTTCATCGATGAAATGCACACCCTGGTCGGCGCCGGCGCAGCAGAAGGGGCCGTCGATGCATCCAACATGTTGAAGCCCGCCCTGGCTCGCGGAGAGCTCCGGTGCGTGGGTGCTACGACCATCAAGGAATATCGGAAGCACATTGAAAAAGATGCGGCTCTGGAAAGACGGTTTCAGCCTATCATGGTGGAAGAACCCTCTGTGGAAGACACGATTTCCATTTTGCGGGGGCTCAAGGAAAAGTATGAAGTTCATCATGGGGTCCGGATCAAGGATTCCGCCCTGGTGGCCGCAGCGACCCTCTCTCAACGCTACATTACGGACCGGTTCCTGCCGGACAAGGCCATCGACCTGATCGACGAAGCGACCTCCAGGTTGAGGATTGAGATTGACAGCATGCCCGCTGAAATCGATGCGGTTCAGAGAAAGCTCACCCAGCTCGAAATAGAACGGGAAGCGCTCAAAAAGGAAAAGGATCGGGGTTCCAGGGACAGGCTGGAGAAGATTGAAAAGGAACTGTCCGAACTTCAGGGTGAAAAGGAGCAGATGGTCGGCCACTGGCAAAAGGAAAAGGAAACCATAGCAAAAATCCGAGAGATCAAGGAAAAGATGGAGTCCACCCGAACCGAGGCCCAAATAGCCGAGCGCCAAGGAGACCTGTCGCGCGCTGCAGAACTCAAGTATGGAACCCTGATCGCTCTGGAAAAGAACCTGGCCGATGAGAACAGGAACCTGGAGCAGCTCCAGGTTGAAAAGAAAATGCTCAAGGAAGAGGTGGACAGCGAAGATATCGCCGAGGTCATTGCCAAATGGACCGGGATCCCCGTGTCCAAGCTGATGGAAGGGGAAAAGGAAAAGCTCATCAAGATGGAGGAACGGCTCGAAGAGCGCGTGGTGGGCCAGAAAAGCGGGATCATCGCCGTGGCCAATGCGGTTCGGCGGGCTCGCTCGGGACTCCAGGATCCGAATCGACCGATCGGGTCTTTTATCTTTATGGGTCCCACGGGTGTGGGCAAGACCGAGCTTGCAAGAGCGCTGGCCGAGTTTCTGTTCGACGATGAGAGATACATGGTTCGCCTGGACATGTCGGAGTATATGGAGAAGCACTCTGTGGCCCGGCTGATCGGGGCGCCCCCCGGATATGTGGGTTACGATGAAGGGGGGCAGCTCACAGAGGCCGTGCGAAGGCATCCCTATTCGGTGGTTCTGTTCGATGAAATCGAAAAAGCCCATCCGGACGTGTTCAATGCCCTGCTCCAGATTCTGGACGACGGCCGCATGACCGACGGAAAGGGGCGCACCGTGGATTTCAAAAACGCCGTCATCATCATGACCTCCAACGTGGGGAGTCAGTGGATCCATGAGCTCAACGGCAAAAACAACGAAGAGATGGAAAAAAGGGTGACGGATGCCCTGAGAGTGACCTTCAGGCCTGAATTCCTGAACCGTGTGGACGAGATTGTGATTTTCAATTCCCTGGGTGCGGAAGAGATCAAGAAGATCGTGGACATCCAAGTTCGACTTCTGGGCAGACGCCTCGAGGGGGCGAAGATCAGGCTGGAGCTGACGGAAAAAGCCAGGGACCACCTTGCGGAAACAGGCTTTGATCCTGTGTACGGCGCAAGGCCTCTGAAGAGAACGATTCAGCACCTGATCCAGGATCCCTTAGCCGTAAAAATCCTTGAAGGAAGCGTCAAGGAAGGGGATCATGTCAAGATGGATGTGAAGAATGGCGAGGTGGTCTTCGCGGTGTGATGATGAAATTTACTTCGGCAAGCATTGCCCCAAGTGGTTTGGGGAGCCCCGCAGGGGCGTTGTATGAAATTTACTTCGGCAAATTTCATTAGGGGTTCAATCTTTCTTTCAATTTCTTCGAAGCCTGGAAGTTCACGGTTCTGCGTGAGTCAAGGATGATCTGCTCGCCTGTTTTTGGGTTTCTCCCCTTTCGGGCCCATTTGAATTTCACTTTGAACTTGCCGAATCGCGAGATGAGAACCTGTTCTCCATTTTCCAGCTTTTTCTTGATGATCTCAAAGGTGGCATCCACCAGCGTGGACGCCCGCTGCTTGGTGAGAGGCTTATAGTCGAATTCAGGGAAAAGGAAGCGCTGCCGGTCCCTTTTGGAGTTCTTGAAGCGGACCTTGTCCATCACGCTCTTTATCAGATCGGTTTTCGTCACCGTCATGACCTCCCCCGCACTCTAAAAGGTGATTCATTCTAAATAGTTATTGGCAAGCAATGGCACATCTGTTAGGGTTTGTCAACTCCTTAACATGAACCCTAAATCCACCGTCTAATTCGGGTTCATTGAATTGAATCAAAAGGCTGTATAAGATTCCTGATCACCAGGAAGGCATCAGATGCAAGGCTTCCGAAATTCCGAGGAATGAGGCGTACAGATTGGTACGCCGCAGTGACGAGGGATGTTTACCCGCCTCGGGAGGGAGGGTAACGCAGCAGATGATGTCTTGATGGTGATCAGGGATGAACCCGGCGACCCATGAGAACGTCCTTTCATCCCCGATTGATCAATGATCCCTTTTGCGATCCCGGGTTGTTCATCGCTTTTTCGCATCAGCGAAGAGCCATTCTCTTCGACCTCGGCGATCTGCATGCCCTGGCGCCACGGGACCTGGTAAAGGTTTTCCATGTCTTTGTCTCCCACACCCACATGGATCACTTCATTGGGTTTGACGCCCTTTTGAGGGCCCTGCTGGGCCGGGACAAGGAGATCCATCTGTTCGGGCCTCAGGAGTTCTTTGACCGCGTAGAAGGAAAACTGGCGGGCTACACGTGGAACCTTGTGGATGAATACGAATACCCCCTTTCCCTGAAGGTGACGGAGGTGGGGACGGAAAAGATCAAGACCAGGCGGTACCTTTGCCGGGATCGGTTCGCAAGGGCGGAAACAGAGGAGGAAGCCCCTTTTACCGGCCTCCTTCTGAAAGAACCCTCCTTTGAGGTGGCGGCCGCGCTCCTGGACCATCGGGTGCCGTGCCTCGCCTTTGCCCTGCAGGAAAGGTTTTCCATCAATATCGACAAGGAGAAGCTCAAGGATTTGGACCTGCCTGTGGGACCCTGGCTGGGCCGCTTCAAGAGGGCCCTTTACGATCAGCAGAACCCCGAGGACGTGTTTGAAGTCACTTGGGAGCAGAGGGGCCGGGTCATCAAAGCAAGGGCGTTTGTTCTCGGTGAGTTGGCGCAAGAGATTGCCCGCATTTCCCCGGGCCAGAAAATCGCCTATGTCACCGATGCTGCGGGGCGGCCGGAAAACCTGGAAAAGGCTGAAAGGCTTATCCGGAATGCAGACAGCCTTTACATTGAAGCCGCGTTCCTGGATCGCGATTTGGAGATTGCGGAAAAGAAGTGCCATCTCACGGCAAAGCAGGCCGGAACGCTGGCACGAAAAGCAGGGGTGAAGCGGCTCACCCTTTTCCATTTTTCTCCGCGCTATGCAGGAATGGCGCAGGAACTGGAAAGAGAGGCCACGGAAGCGTTTAACTGTAAGCAGTGAGGACTAATCAGTAATCAGTAATCAGTAATCAGTGATCAGTAATCAGTGACCGGTAGTCAGTGACCGGTGGTCAGTGACCGGTAATCGGTGATCAGTAGATGGTAACTGGTGAGCTTCATCGCTGTCCAAAATCGCTGAAAATCGTGTTTGGCAGCGAGTTCATTCAAAGGGGTAAAGAGGAGCGAAGCGTTTTCGATTTTACGGTTGGTCATGAGGCGCGATACGCTCCGGAAAAGGGACATTCCCTGTTGCTTCGCTCGCTTCGCCGTCCATGGCTGCGCTCGCTGCGAGATTTCGGCCCTTTCGCCGTCCTGCTTCAGGGCCGAAATACGCCGCAACCGGGAATATCCCTTTCCCTCCGCTCTTGCTTGAAAGGGATTTTGGACAGGCATGGATGAGCTTATGAACTCAATAACTCACGAGCTTTTTCCGCTTGCTCGTTAATGCGCAGCGTTTCCACCAGGGCGTCATGGATGAGCCCGTTGGAGGCGACCACTGAGGGGTGAAAGGGGGAAAAGGGATTTCCCTCAAAGTCGGTCATTTGTCCCCCTGCTTCTTTGACGATGACCGCCGAAGCCGCCGTGTCCCAGGGCTTGAGCTCCTCCTCCCAGTAAGCGTCGAATCGGCCGGCTGCGACATAACACAAGTCCAGGGCTGCAGAGCCCAGCCGCCGTATTCCCTGGACACGAACAAGGACTTGGTGAAGGCGCCGGACAACAGGGCCCGCCTTTTCATGGACGGAGTAGGGAAAGCCCGTGGCGACCAGGGAGTCCAGGAGCGTTGCAGTGGGTGAAATCCGGATCGGCTCATTGTTCAAGAAGGCCCCGCCCCCCTCCCAGGCCTCGAAGCGCTCATCCGTTTCAGGATTGAACACGACCCCCAGCACCGACCGACCGGCCGCCTGAAGGCCGACGCATACGGCGTAGAAAGGAAGGGCATGGGCGAAATTGGTGGTTCCATCCAAAGGGTCGATCAGCCAGAGCCGATCCGGCAAGGCGCCATGGCGACCGCTTTCTTCAGCGAGGATAACGTCTTCCGGGAAATGACGGCGGATGGTGCGGAGAATGGTTTTTTCCGCCTCAAGGTCGGCCTCGGTTACAAGGTCGATTTCTCCTTTTTTGGCGACTTCCAGACTGCGGCCGAGAAGGGATTTGACTTTTCTCCCGGCCTTGAGCGCAGCGTCTCTTGCGACGGCCAGCTCTTTTTCCCAAGGCATGATCGGATCTCCCAAAGATGAATCTCCCATGTACCACGGTCAAATTCTCTTGACAAGGTATCCGATGATTGATAAAAGGACTGTTTCTATTATTTATTTCTCCTTGTTCCGTTTGATCTGACGGCACAGACATGAAGCGGGACCAAACTTTTCCGAACAGGGAAGAAGCCCGAAAGGAGAGAAAGAAATGCGGCATTATGAGACGATCTACATCGTCAACCCCAATTTGAGCCAGGATGAGTACCGGGAAGTGCTCGAAAGGTACAGGGGTTTCATTGAAAAAAACAAGGGTGTCCTCATCAAAATCGAGGAATGGGGGACCCAGAGGCTGGCCTTTGAGGTCAAAAAGTTCGATAAAGGCGGCTATGTGCGCTTGGACTACTGCGGAAACCCGGGGCTCACCGCAGACCTGGAGAGGGATCTGAGCCTGGACGACAGAATCCTCAAGTTCCAGACGGTCAAACTTGCCCACGAGGTGGACCCCCAGGCCCTGCTTCAAAAGCAACAGCAAAGCGATGTGAAGCCCCAGGCGCCCGAGCCGCAGGAGCAACCCGCTGAGAGCGCAGAGACGGCGGCCGGGGAAACACCCGATGGACCGGGGGATGGACCAGGGGGAGAGGAGAAGGGCGATGCTTGATAGAAATAGACGCAAAATGGCTTACCACAGGAGAAAGGTGTGCCGGTTTTGCGCGGACAGCCATGCGGTGATCGATTACAAAGACGTGAAAACTTTGAGACTGTTCACCACAGAGCGGGGCAAGATCATTCCCCGGAGAATATCCGGGAATTGTGCCAAGCACCAGAGAGTCCTCACGGTCGCCATTCGGAGGGCAAGGGAGATCGCCCTTTTGCCCTATACGACCTCAACACTCCGATAGGATGACGAAGAGGGCCTGGAGGGAGGCCCTCTTCCCATGAAAAAAAAGAGCAAAGCCTCCCGTAGGATCTATGAAATTCCATGACCTCCTGGGTTGCGTAGGGACCGCGACGATCCTGCTTCTCGCCTCGGCCCTCATTCCTCTGATCGGCCCTTTTTTCAGCCTGGTCACGCCCCTGCCGTTTCTGTATTATTCAACCAAGGTGGGTGTGAACCAGGGCGTAAAACTTGTTTTGATCACGATTTTGCTCTCGGCCCTGATATCCGCTTTCATGAAATACCCCCAACTGATCTTCCTTTGCCTGGAGTTCAGCCTCCTGGGGCTTATCATGGCTGAAATCTACAGAAGAGAGTGGAGCATCGGCTTATCCGTGCTCGTGGCGACCTCTTGCGTGCTTCTCGTCGGGTTGATCGTCCTGACGGCGGCAGGGCTGCGACAGAACATGGGGCCTCTGGAAATGGTCTATGCTTACGTGCAGAGCAGCCTGCGCCAGAGCGTTCAAGTGTACGAGAATATGGGGGCAACTTCCGAGAACGCTCAGGAGTTGAGCGATTACCTGATCACGGTGACAAGGGTGATTTCAAAAATTTATCCTTCCCTCCTGATCATCGGCACCGGCTTCGTCGTGTGGTTCAACATCATTGTGAGTCGTCCTATTTTTAAGATGAGAAACCTTGCCTATCCCCCTTACGGCGCCCTGGATCGATGGCGCTCTCACGAGTTCATGGTGTGGGGGGTGATCGCTGCGGGTTTTTCTTTATTTTTGCCCGTGCCTTCTATAAGATGGTTTGCAACCAATGCGCTGATCGTGATGACGGCCGTATACGCTTTTCACGGCCTCTCCATCCTGGTGTTTTTTCTAAACAAGTACCGTGTACCCCCGTGGATCAGATTCGGCGTCTATTTTCTGATCCTCTTTCAGCAGATCTTCATCATTGGATTGGCCGTGGCCGGCCTCTTTGACCAGTGGATCGATTTGAGAAGAATTCATTCCAGGAAGGCGGAGTAAAAGGAGGAAACGTTCATGAAAGTGATTCTCACACAGGATATGGATTCCATGGGCCTCGCAGGAGAGATCGTCGAGGTGGCAAGAGGATATGCAAGGAATTATCTCATCCCAAAGAAGGTCGCCCTGGAGGCGACGCAGGACAACATCAAGCGAACGGAGGCTCAGAGAAAGACCGTCGAGGTCAAACGCATCAAGCTCAAGGAAGATGCCCTCAAGATCAAAGAGCGACTGGCGGATGTGGTGATCACGATCTCCCAGAAAGCAGGCGAAGAGGAAAAACTCTACGGTTCGGTGACCGGCATGGACATTGCCGAGCAGCTTGAAAAGCAGGGGATTACCATTGATCGAAGGAAAATCCTCCTGGACAAACCGATCAAGAGCCTTGGAGAGTTCAGCGTTTCCGTGAAACTGCACTCTCACGTCAGCGCTCCCATCAAGGTGATCGTCGTTCCCGAGCCGTAGGCCTTTTGAAAGGGAGATGATTCCGCCATGGCCCAGGCAAAAGAAAAGGTTTTTTCCGCTCCGCTCAAGGTGCCACCTCAGAACATCGAGGCGGAGCAGGCTGTTTTGGCGGGAATTCTCATCAACAACGACGCCATCAACCAGATCGTGGATGTGCTGTCGCCGGATGATTTCTACCGCGAAGCGCACATGCATCTTTATGAGGGGATGACGGAGCTTTACAACAAAAATGAGCCAATCGACCTCATCACCCTCTCCCATCACCTCAGAGAAAAAGACCTGCTGGAAAAAGCGGGGGGCGCTGAATATCTGACCTCCCTGGTGGATGCCGTCTCCACCTCCGCGGGCATTCTCTATCATGGTCAGATCGTCCGGGACCTTTCGGTCAGAAGAAAACTCATCAGCCAGTGCTCCCTCATATCGGATGCGTGCTTTCAAAACTGGCAACCCACGGACGAACTTCTGGATATGGCCGAGCAAAGCATCTTCGACATTGCGGAAGACAAGATCGGAGAGGGCTTCACCCCTCTGGAAGACGTGATCAAAGAGAGTTTCAAGAAACTGGAAAGCGTGGCGGAGCGGGAAGGCTTCATTACCGGCGTGCCCACCGGTTTCAAGGACTTTGATCGCTACACTGCAGGCCTTCAGCCTTCGGACCTCATCATTCTCGCCGGAAGACCCAGCATGGGAAAGACCGCTCTGGCCCTCGGCATAGGCTACAACGCCTCCGTGGAAACGGGCAAAGGGGTGGCGGTCTTTTCTCTGGAGATGTCGCGCATGCAACTCGGGCTCAGGCTCCTGGGATTTCACGCAGGGATTGACGCCACCAAGCTGAGGACCGGATTTCTGAGGGACACGGACTGGCAGCGGTTGATGAACTCGGCCAACCATCTCTCCGAGGTCTCCATGTTCATCGATGACACATCCTACCTGAGTGTCCTTGAAATGAAGGCGAAGTGCCGAAGGCTGGTGAAGAAGAAAGAGCTTTGCCTGGTGATCGTCGACTACCTTCAACTCGTGCAGGGGAGGCGGAGCGCGGAATCCAGGCAGATGGAAATCTCAGAGATTTCCCGGTCCCTGAAAGCCCTGGCCAAGGATTTGAACGTCCCGGTCATGGCCCTTTCCCAGCTCAACCGCAAAGTGGAAGATCGCCCCAACAAAAGGCCCCAGCTCGCCGACCTCAGGGAAAGCGGGGCCATTGAACAGGATGCGGATGTGATCGCCTTTATCTACAGAGATGAGCTTTACCATCCCTCTTCGGACGAGAACCGCAACCTTGCGGAAGTCATCGTGGCCAAGCAGCGCAACGGCCCAACCGGCGCCTTTAAGCTGACCTTTCAAAAAGAGCTGACCCGTTTCCGGGACTATGTGGAAGAAGAACGCTACAACGCCTAGCAGGCTGCTGAAAAACGCCCATCTGCGGCGTTACCCTCGTTCCTCGTCACTGCGGCGCACTTCTATGTACGCCTCATTCCTCGAAACTTCGGGTGCCTTGCATCTGGACATTTTTCAACAGCCTGCACAAGCGGGCGAGAGGCTCAAGCGATAGACAAGATCTACGGCAAAACAGGCGGCCTGAAAGCCGGCCAACTCCAGCGCCTTCAGAGGTTATACCGCCGCAGGGTGACGGGCCGCGAAATGCTCACCCCTGAAATTGCGCGGCAGCTCTCCGAACTTTCCTTCGAAATCCAAAGACAAACTGGACTGCTCATCACCCGCAAAGGGGAGGTGGCGTCCGTTGTTGTCGGAGACGACCGGCGCATCCTGATCCCGGACCCGGGCCGGTTCAGGCTGGGCGCGGGGCGACTCAAAGGAATCCGGTGCGTTCACACCCATCTTCACGGCGAACCTCTTTCCACCGAAGACCTCACAGATCTGGTGCTTCTGGGTTTGGATCTCATCCTGTGCATCCAGGTCAGGGAGGAGGGAATTCCCGGTCCGATCTCCTATGCCCATATCCTGCCTGAAAACGGCGGGGGAGAAAAATGGCGGGTTGAATCCGTCCCGGATATTGGGCGGCTTCAGGTGGATTTCCAAGCCATGATCCAGTCCCTGGAGGATGAACTGGCCAGGGCCGCGCCGGTCAAGAGCATCGAGGAGAAGGAAAAAGCGGTCCTGGTGGGCGTCACGGCAGGTCCTTCATGGCAGGCCGGGGAATCCCTGGACGAACTCCGGGACCTCGCGCTGTCCGATAACCTGGAGGTGACGGATGCGGTCATCCAGCATATCAAGAAGAGGGACCCCAGGTTTCTCATCGGCAAGGGCAAGCTGAGCGAGCTCGTGCTTCGTTGTGTTCAAACCGGCTCCAACCTGCTCATTTTCGACCACGAACTCACGCCGGCCCAGGTGCGAAGCCTAACCGACACGACAGAACTCAAGATTATCGATCGAAGTCAACTGATCCTGGATATATTCGCCAAGAGAGCGGTGACCCGGGAAGGCAGGATTCAGGTGGAGCTGGCCCAGCTCAGGTACCTTTTACCGAGGCTCGCCACCAAGAACACGGCCATGTCCCGTCTCACAGGGGGGATCGGCGGCAGGGGCCCCGGCGAGACCAAGCTGGAGATCAACCGGCGCCGGGCCCGAGAGCGCATCGGCCGGCTCAACCGCGAGTTGGACCAAATCAAGCGACAGCGAGAAGACCGCCGCAGGCTGCGCAACGTGAGGAGGCTTCCCGTCATTTCCATTGTGGGATACACCAATGCCGGGAAATCCACCCTGCTCAACAATCTGACCCACAGCCGCGTGTCGGTTGAAAACCGCCTCTTCGAGACCCTGGACCCAAGCAGCCGGCGCCTGAGGTTCCCGCAGGAAAGGGATGTCATCATTACGGACACGGTGGGATTCATCCGGGGTTTGCCGGCGGATTTGATGGACGCCTTTGCCGCAACCCTTGAGGAACTCCACGATGCGGATCTGCTGCTTCATGTGGTGGACGCAAGCAGCCCTCGCATGGAAGAGCAGATGAAGGCCGTGGACGAAATCCTTAGAAAACTGGACCTGGACAAGATCCGCAGGCTCCTGGTGCTCAACAAAATCGACCGCCTGGATACGGACCAGACGGCCGCCTTATTGAAAAGGTTCAAGGGAATTGCGTTGTCGGCTTTGGACCGCCGCACATTTTCAGGCCTGCTCGAAGAAATGGAGCGGCTTATATGGCCGAGCTTTTCCAGCCCCTCGACCGCGATTGAACCCCCTTCCGCGAAATGACCAGGCATTCACAGGACGGAAGAGCGTTGATGAATTCGGTCCCCTTGTCCGGTCCCATCACAAACACGCCGGTGGAAAGCGCGTCCGCTTCCATGGTCGTTCCGGCCATGACGGAAACACTGCTCGCAAGATGAGGGGAAAGCCCTGTCCTGGGGCTGACGATGTGGTGGAACATCTTTTCCCGGTCAAAGTAAACCTCATAGTTCCCCGAGGTGGCGATGGCGCCGTCCTTCATTTGAACCACGTCCGGGTATTTTCCTTTTTTCATGGGGTCCTGGATGGCCACGGTCCACGGCTTGTTGCCCTGCTTGCTCCCCCGGGTGCGAATGTCGCCGCCTGCTTCGATCAGATGGTTTTCGATCCCCCGAGAGGTCAGGAGTTCCGAGGCCCGATCCACAATAAAGCCTTTTGCAATGCCGTCCAGGGTGATTCCCATGCCGGGTTCCATGAAATGAACGGAGCGATCCTGAAGTTCCACTTTGCCCGCATCCACCAGGTCCAAAAGGTCTTTCAATTCCCTTTCCGTGGGCCGCGCTTTTTTCTCACTCCCCATCTTTTGCTGGAAAAGGTCCACCACCGGTTTGACGGTGATGTCAAAGGCGCCGCCCGTCAGCCTGTGATAGTGCAGGGCCTCCGAGACGACCTGCGTCACCTCGGGAGGCAGATCCCGGGCGTGTCCTTCTGCGTTCAGAAAAGCCACGGATGAGGATCCGTCATATCGGCTCAGGCTGCGGGAGAGGCGGTCGATTTCCAGAAAAGCTTGTTCCATCGCCTCTTCCGCCTGGTCCTTGGAGGAATGAAGCAGGGTCATGGACACAAAGGTTCCCATGGCCGGCCGCCTTTGGGATACCTTCATCATTTGCTGGTTGAACCTGACCGCCTCCGCTGCTGATGGAACCAGAGTTGCCGCGGCCGCGCTCAATCCGAGCAGGCCGGAGAGTTTGAGAAACGTCCTCCGGTCCAATTGGTGGAATATAGCATCCATTTCTTTCATGTTGCGCCTCCCATGGACATTGTCCTGCAGGTTGTTCAAAGTATTGAAGCCCGCCCTCTCTAAATTTTGAGGTCTTGTTTGGGGACTTCCCTGTACCGTGCGCCTTGCGCCGTGCGCCATTCCTCACTTATCCCAACATTCCAATTGGGGCGAAGTCCCCATTGGTTTTCTATTTA
>Ga0068714_10001894_pt1 | contig 28537 bp, 28 predicted proteins | sample MTBNYHSulfiMetaG_FD_62988 | JGI IMG/M metagenome (GOLD analysis project Ga0068714, IMG submission 62988) | Enrichment culture microbial communities from rom New York Harbor, USA that are MTBE-degrading - MTBE-NYH (New York Harbor Sulfidogenic)... | ecosystem: Environmental > Aquatic > Marine >...
CCGCAGGTGGTGAAGTAGAAAATGGTGTCTTCGCGCTTCACATCCGCGTGCAGTTTGAGCTCTTTGATATGCTGGATCAGCGTTCCAGCCGCACCATGTACAATACACTTGGGAACGCCGGTAGTGCCTGAGGAGTACATGATGTAGACAGGATGATCTGCAGGGAGCTGCTCAAAATCAATTTCGAGATTGTCCTCATTCGAAAGAAAATCCCGGAACAAGACCCCATTTGGAACTCTTTGGGGATCCGGCTCCGAGCTAGTATAAGGAGCCACTACTACTTTCTCAATGCTTGGAATCTGCTTGACGATCTCACCGATTCGCTCCAGGGAATCGAAGCTCTTGCCGTTGTAAAAATAGCCGTCGGGTGTGAAGAGCACCCGAGGTTCAATCTGTCCGAATCGATCGAGGACACCCTTGATGCCGAAATCGGGAGAGCACGAAGACCAAATCGCCCCTATGCTGGTGGCTGCGAGCATTCCTATGACGGTTTCAGTCATGTTCGGCATGAATCCGGCAATTCGATCTCCAGCCTTAATTCCCATATCACGCAATGATTTGGCCAGGCGAGCGACGCTATCGTACAGTTCGGCGTAAGTGATACTGCGGGTATCTTTTCCCTCTCCCTGGAAGCTAATGGCGATTCGATCGTCCCGGTAACGGAGCAGATTTTCTGCAAAGTTAAGGCGCGCCCCCTGAAACCATTTTGCTCCCGGCATTTTCGTGAAATCATCTACGACCTCTGCATACGGTTGGCTGCAGATGATTTCGCCAAAATCCCAAATGGCTGACCAGAAGTCTGGAATTTCTGTAACAGACCACTCATAGAGCTCGGCATAGTTGCGAAGCTCTTTGCCGAATCGTTGATTCACGTATTGCATGAACTGGTACATATTGGTGCTTTCAACGCGTTCTTGCGAAGGTTGCCACAGGAGCTTGCTCATGATTTCCTCCCCTTTCCAGTTGGCGAGCTGGCGATGTGAAATTGATATTTGCTTTATCCAGAAAACGTTTGAGATTATCAAAAGTTTTTTTCTTAAGTCAATGCTGTAACACTATTGTCAGTGAAAAACAATTTTTGTAAACGAGGGGCTCGGAGCTCTTCACCTCTCGGACCTCATAAGTTTTCCCTTTTCACACCTTCTTAACCTCGACATAGTCCTTGACAAACTGACCTGTCCTTGTTACCTAACTCCCCAGTTCAAAAGGGATTTGCTCCGCTTGGATCCAATCAGGACCGGGACGGGACGACAAAGAAGGGCAGAAAATTGGTTTGGGCGGTATGCTCAGCTTAGCGCTTAGCCTTCCGGACGGCAGTCCCGAAGGCTTTCTATGTTTTTATAGTAAACAGCAGAAAGGAGTAAAGATGCGCGTCATCGAGAGCATTTCCGAGATGCAGCAGCAGGCAAACATGTGGCGTAAGGAAGGGATTACGATAGGATTTGTCCCGACTATGGGTTATCTTCATGACGGCCATTTGGCCTTGGTGAAAAAAGCCCGCCAGTTATCGGATGTGGTGGTGGTGAGTATCTTTGTAAATCCTACCCAGTTCGGACCGGGAGAAGATATAGAGCGCTATCCGCGAGATCTGAAGCGCGACCTTGGCCTGCTTACCGAATATGGAGTGGATATTACTTTCGTACCTTACTCCCACGAGATGTATCTGCAGGGCTATCAAACCTATGTGGAGGTTAAAGAGCTGACCCAGCCGCTCTGCGGTCGCAGCCGGCCGGGGCACTTCCAGGGCGTGACCACAGTGGTAGCCAAATTGTTCAATATCGTTAAAGCGGATGTGGCCGTATTCGGAGAAAAGGATTTTCAACAACTGCTGGCCATTCGCAGAATGGTTGCTGATCTAAATATGGACGTGGAAATCGTAGGTCATCCCATCGTTCGAGAAACAGACGGCATAGCCATGAGCAGCCGGAACGCGTACCTTTCTCCCGACGAGCGTCAAACGGCTCTGCGCCTCAATCGATCTCTCGATGAAGCACGACGGCTGGTAGAGGACGGAGAGCGAAATGGCGACGTGATACTGGAAAGAGTCAGAAGTATGCTGGAAAAAGGCAGAGGATTGCGCATTGATTATGCCGAACTTCGCCATCCGGAATCCTTGCAGGAGGTCTCTTTATTGGAAGGTCCCACGCTGCTGGCTCTGGCGGCATACGTGGGCAAGGCCCGCCTTCTCGATAACCGTTTAATAACTCCACCGGGCATGAACTGAAACTGTTCGCAATTCGAACGATCCTCCAAGGAGACCGTGCCATGCAGCGTACGCTACTTAAGTCCAAGATACATCGAGCAACAGTTACCGACGCCAACATCAACTACGAGGGGAGTCTAACCATAGACCCCGATTTGATGGAAGCAGCAGACATCTTACCTTTTGAACAAATAAAGGTTTATAATATTTCCAACGGCGCACGTTTCGACACCTACGCAATCGGAGGCACACGGGGCAAGGGAGAGATTTGCCTGAACGGCGCCGCAGCACGCATGGGTGCGCTCGGAGACTTGATCATCGTCGCCACCTACGCAATTTACGATACAACGGAAATACCGGCTCATGAACCTAAAATCGTCATGGTCGAAGCAGATAATAAACGCCGATTATAAAGGACACACCCACTTGCTCAAAACGATAAAGCACAAAATCCGCACCTATTTCATCGCTGGCATCCTGACAGTTGTTCCACTCTCCATCACGATTTATGTAATAAGTGTTCTTCTCAAAAGTGCCGACCGGATCTTCAACCTAATCCCGGCTCAGTATAATCCGAAAGCGTACCTGCCTTTTCCGTTTCCAGGCCTGGGGGCCATACTCGTAATCACGCTGATCTTTATTACCGGCCTGCTGATGAAGAATTATGTCGGAGGACGCATCATCGACTTTGGTGAACGGATCGTATACCAGATTCCGTTGGTCCGCCCCATTTACTCTGCCGTCAAACAGTTGCTGGTTGCCATCTTTTCTCAATCTTTTGACGGCTTCAAACGAGTGGTGATGATCGAGTATCCCCGTCGCGGCATATATGCCTTATGCTTTGTTACCGGGGTCGCATCGGGTGAAGTTCAGGCATTGACCAGCGAACGGGTTCTCAATGTGTTTATGCCAACAACGCCAAATCCCACTTCAGGATTTTATCTGTTGATTCCGGAAAAAGATGTCATTCCGCTCACAATGAGCGTCGAAGATGCTTTCAAACTGATCATCTCCGGCGGCCTTGCATCCCCTGAGTACGTTGCTCATAGATTTCTACCCAAGAAAAACGATCTAAATCAAGTTGGACATCCAACCGAACCTGCCGAGGCCAATAACCTGGACGTTGCGCTCATTGCAGGAAATTCGAAAGCTCAGAAAGTTTGAATCTGGATTCAGTGTTTGCATTCATAACGTTGCGTCCCGCCCTGGAAAGCCGACAGGCGGTCGGCGCATTCTTGTCGCCGGCGCTTGCTGGAATGGCGGTTGCTGCGTTGTTTTGGTGAGGATTGCCGAATCTAGGTTGAAATCACCTGGGAGCTTTGTGGCTCCGTATGTTAACTAAAAGGAGGAACTTGAACTATGTCCATGAGCAATTTTCTTTTTACTTCTGAATCTGTTACCGAGGGGCATCCGGACAAAGTTGCCGATCAGATTTCAGATTCCGTTCTTGACGCGATCATAACCGAAGACAAAGCGGCACGCATAGCATGCGAGACGTTGGTTACCACGGGCCTCGCCTTTGTAGCGGGGGAAATCACCACCAGCAGCTGGGTGGACATTCCCGAGATCGTTCGCCAGACCATTAAAGAGATTGGATATAACAACTCGGGGATGGGCTTCGATTGGGAAACTTGTGCCGTTATAACCAGCATCGACAAACAGTCGCCAGACATCTCCATGGGTGTTACCGAAGGGGAAGGTTTGTTTGAAGAGCAGGGTGCGGGTGATCAGGGTTTAATGTTCGGTTTTGCCTGTAATGAAACTCCTGTTCTGATGCCCATGCCCATCTATTATGCTCATCGCATCACCAGAAAGCTGGCTGAGACTCGAAAAAACGGCATACTGGATTTCCTGCGACCGGACGGTAAGAGCCAGGTGACCATAGAATATGAGAATCATACCCCGAAAAGGGTGGATACAGTGGTGGTCGCAGCCCAGCACACACCTCAAGTCCCCTATAAAACCCTTCAGGAGGGAATAATCGAGGAAGTGATCAAGAAGACAATTCCGGAAGATTTGCTCGACGATAAGACCCGATTTTTTATTAACTCCACAGGGCGTTTTGTTGTAGGCGGCCCTATGGGAGACTGCGGTTTGACGGGAAGGAAAATCATTGCAGACACTTACGGAGGACAGGGAAGCCACGGCGGCGGCTGTTTTTCGGGCAAGGATCCTTCCAAGGTGGATCGCTCCGCCTCCTATATGGCCCGATATGTGGCTAAAAACATCGTTGCAGCCGGTCTGGCGGACCGCGTAGAAGTCCAGGTTGCTTACAGCATCGGAGTGGCCGAGCCGGTGTCTCTCATGATCGACACTTACGGCACCGGCAAAATCTCCCCGGACCGCATCGCTGAGATAGTGCGGGACACCTTCAGCTTCAAACCTGCAAACATCATCCGCCACTTAAGACTATTGCGTCCAATCTACAAGAAAACCTCCTGCTACGGCCATTTTGGCAGGAATAATCCGGATTTCACGTGGGAAAAAACGGATATGGTAGATGTGCTGCGGGACAAGGCCGGACTTTAGCTGACAAGGAGGTCTCATGGATTTTGATGTCAAGGACAAAGGACTAGCGGAAAAAGGTAAGCTCAGGATCGAATGGGCGGCTCAATCAATGCCGGTTTTACATTCCATCAAAGAGCGGTTTGCTGCCGAAAAACCATTGCACGGGTTAAGAGTTGCAGCGTGTCTCCACGTGACCACGGAAACCGCAGCTCTAGCGCAGACTTTACAGGCCGGTGGAGCGACCGTGCAGTTGTGTGCATCCAATCCGCTCAGCACTCAGGACGACGTCGCCGCATCCTTGGTCGTGCACGACGGCATTTCGGTCTTCGCAATTAAAGGCGAGGATAAGGAGACTTACTACCGGCACATTCATTCAGCCCTAAACGGCAAGCCGCAAATTACAATGGATGATGGTGCAGATTTGGTAAGCACTATTCATTCGGATCGCCGAGATTGTCTTGCAGAGATTGTGGGAGGAACGGAGGAAACCACCACGGGTGTGATCCGCCTGAAAAGTATGGCGGCAAACGGCGTGCTGCAGTATCCGATAATTGCCGTTAATGACGCGAATACCAAGCATCTGTTTGACAACCGATACGGGACCGGGCAAAGCACAATCGATGGAATCGTCAGGGCCACAAATCGACTGCTGGCAGGCTCTAATTTTGTGGTCAGCGGTTACGGTTGGTGCGGACGGGGAGTAGCCATGCGCGCTTCCGGTATGGGAGCCAAAGTCATCATCACCGAAGTGGATCCCCTTCGAGCACTGGAGGCGGTAATGGATGGCTACCAGGTTCTGCCCATGAGCCAAGCGGCCAAAATCGGCGATTTCTTCTGCACTCTCACAGGGGATATCCATGTGCTCAGGGAAGAACATTTTGCGGTAATGAAAAGCGGTGCAATCATTTCCAACTCGGGCCACTTCAATGTCGAATTGGATCTGGACGCTCTTGCGCAAATGGCCGCAAGCCGCCGACAGATCAGAGAGTTTGTAGAAGAATTTGCATTGAAAGACGGACGTCGAATTTATGTATTGGGAGAAGGAAGGCTGGTTAATCTGGCTGCGGCCGAGGGACATCCGTCCAGCGTGATGGATATGAGCTTTGCCAACCAAGCGCTGTGCACGGAGCATATGGTGAAGAATGCTAAATCTCTCGAAAAACAAGTGTATGGCGTCCCGGTCGATATCGACAAGGAGATCGCTCGCCTGAAGCTGGCAGCCATGGGGGTGCGTATTGACACACTAACGCCGGAACAGGACAAGTACTTGAATTCATGGGAAATGGGCACGTAAACGAAGGTGCATTGTCAATCGTCGGTTTCGGGCCGAAAGATCATCTGCCTGTTATTTCTGCTTCTTTTGGTGGGCTGTCCGAGCAAGCCATCGGAACAAGCAGAGCAAACCGCCACTCTGGTGCGTGTTTCGGATGATCAGGTCCCGAGCTTTTTTGATGATCTTGATCTCAATTCTCTGCAAATTGCTATCAAGCAGAGCCTGAAATTTTATGAGCGCATTCCGGCGGATAGGACCTTCAATCTGGGACACCTGCAGATCCGCGCGGAAGTGCTCAAATCGACGCTGCTGATATTCCTCAGTCTCATCGATTCCGGCCGCCTGGACCCAGAATCTGTTTGCCAGGCTTTTGACATATACTGCTTTCAACAGGGAAAAAGCCAAACGGAGCTCTTGCTGACAGGTTACTACGAACCGATCCTGAACGGGAAGCTCGAACCCGACGAAGTCTATTGCTATCCGCTGTACAGTGTGCCACCCGATCTCTTGATCGTCGATTTGGCCGCCTTCGATCCTGACCTGTATGCAGGGAAAAAGCTTACGGCAAGGTTAGAGGGAACCCGTGTGGTCCCCTATTATAATAGAGAACAAATCGACGGCCGGGGAAAGCTGCGGGGGAAAGGCTGCGAGCTCCTATGGCTGGCCAATCCACTCGATGCCTTCTTCCTCCAGATTCAAGGCTCTGGAATGATTCAGCTGCCGCAGGGCAAGGTCGCTCGGGTAGGTTATGCGGCAAGCAATGGCCGACCATACCGAAGTATTGGAAGATTGCTCGTAGATAAAGGAGCAATGAACCGCGAGGAAGTTACACTGCAATCTATTCGTGCCTATCTCGAGGACCACCCTGAAATCCAGGAGGAAGTATTGTGGCACAACGAGAGCTACGTATTTTTTCGCTGGGTGGATGACGGTCCGCTTGGGAGCATGAATGTTCCCCTCACAGCCGGAAGGTCCATAGCCACAGATCCTCAGTATTTCCCCAGGGGAGGTATCGCGTTTCTACAATCCGAACAACCGCGCTTCGATCTGCATGGTCGGGTCACTGGTTGGGAACCCTTGCACCGCTTCGTTCTCAATCAGGACGTGGGAGGAGCCATAAAAGGCGTCAAAAGGGCAGACCTTTTCTGCGGCAGTGGCGAACCGGCAGAACAGGTGGCAGGACGATTAAAACATCCCGGCAAGCTTTACTTTCTCATAAAAAAACAATAGAAAAAGATCCGCTTAGGTTTCAGATCTCCGGGAGCATTTTCCTTCAACCTGAAGAGCCGCATAAATTGGAGGATCGACTGATCGCTGTTCCCGGCAGCGTCTGAAGAGCTTCTGCTTGATACGAAATTAGTTGATTTTTTTCATTTTGCAGGGTTAGAAGTATAATCTAACAGAACATTGAACAATATCCGCATCTCATCAAAGCAGCGGCAGGCAGTTGTAACGGCTTTAAACAGATCTTCGTTTTCGAGCGTTTGATTTTTGTCTAAAAGCGTCAAAAGAAACTGTTGCGCTCCCCTGAAGTGATCGGTCGTCAGTTCTGCTCTTGCTTTGAGCTGTGGAAGCACCACTTGCGGTTGGGCATTTTGGCAGAGTTTTTCCAATTCCGCGAACTTCTGTTGATACTCTTGTGCCAATTGCCCCAAGATTCGGAGATAGTTTTGGGCGTGATCCTGCATTGCGACTCCTTTTCCCTGTGCTTTTGTACACTCGATTGCTGAAACGGATTTCGATTTTGGACTATTGGATCAGTTTGCAACCAAGTAAAGAAGAAAGCCTCAGAGAGTAAAAGTTTGGCTGGGGTTTCCATTCATACGGCCATAGGTGTAACTTGCACTCAGAATAACAGGCGTTTTCCTTCTTCGACCTCGAATCTTAATTTAACAAAATACCAGTCGCGGTTATAATTCATAACCTCGATAAAAACAACGTGCTCTGAATGCCGGGCCGCGGGGTAGTTCTCTGGCTGGGCAGTTAAACCGCCAAAAGGATGCTGAATGCTGGCAAAACCTCTTAATATATTGCTGACCGAGTGGATTAAAATACCTTCAGACGGCTTGCCTCCGCTACTGGAGCGCAAGATTCACGAACGCTTAGTCTTTACCAATCCCGATTATGAGATTCGACATAACCGAGGAGAATGGATAGGAAGTATCCCGCCACAAATCAATTGCCTGCGCCAGAAAGGTCGATATTACCTTCTGCCGCGCGGGTTTTTGGATCAACTGCTCGAATTGTGCAAGAAATTTCAGCAACCCTACCGGCTGGTAGATAGAAGACGCTCCTTCGATTCACTGCCGATCGAATTCCATGGCGGCCTGAAAAGCTATCAACAGGAAGCCGCCGAATCGGCACTGGAAAGAGATTTTTCCACTTTGGTGGGCGGACACAAGAGTGGCAAGACTGTGATATCTTTGTACATCTTGGCACAGCGCCGACAGCCTACGCTGATTTTGATTCCCCGAATGGATCTTCTGGACGGCTGGCTGACCAAGTTGGAGAACTTTCTTCAGATACCACGCTCCGAGGTGGGAGTCTTCACTCGGGGCAATCATCGTGTGGGCAACTGGATAACCATCGCTCATACGGGTGAAATGATGCGCTTCTGGCGCAAAGTCAAAGAGCGGGTCGGCCATCTTGTTTTAGATGAATGTCAACGATGTCCTTCAAAGGTCTTCACTCACCTGATTCCCAATTTTGACACCCGCTATATGCTTGGGCTTTCCAACACTGTACAGCGCAAAGACCGTCTCTCGCGGCTCATCTATTACTATGTCGGGGATGTGGTCTATACCATCAACGAGAAAGACGCCCGGGAAGGCAGAGGCATAATCAGCGCTCAAATAGTGGCCCGTCCAACTGAATTTGATTTTCCCTATCAGTCCCGATCCGACTATCTGCCGATGTTGCAGGCATTGATGAGCAACGAAGAGAGGACCAGGCTCATAGTCGATGATATTGAAGCAGAATTGAACGATGATGCGAGCCCTATAGTTGTTCTTTCCGGAGGCGACGAACAAAACGAGGCGTTGAAAGGCGAATTGAAGAGGCGCGGCATCGAGGTGATTGTCTATCAGCATGTGGCTGATAATATCGATAACGGTCCTGAGCAGGAAGAGAACGGGAGAGACAAGGGGTCTCTCTGCCCGGATATTCTTCCTCCACATGACGGCCCCACGGTAGTTCTGGTCGATTCCCAGACGCTGACCAACTGTGCAGAAAAACTCAACAGCCCGAAACTGTTTCTGGCTGTTCCTATTTATTTCCGCAAGAACATGGCTCAATCGATTCGCAATCTCCACCAAAATGGGACCGGTAATCAAGGGCGACTCAGAATTTACGACTACGTGGATCAACGCATAGGCCTTCTCGAAAACTACTTCAGAATGAGAAGCTACAACTACGGCGTTCACCCTGACGTGCTATTGAATCTCAATTGAAAGAAAAGAGAGCCGTTCCTGAGAGATCTAACCTTCGATTAGCACTGGCACCATTTCTCGACTTGTGCCCGGAAGTTGTAACGCTGGGTGTCCGCCCCTGTCTTGACGATTACTCCGAACAGGAAGTCGAATGGCTGCGCAATGCATATCGGGTTTTTTTCCCAACCCGTAAGTACGTGGACATATTGCACGCCTGCCAGATTCCCACTTTCCCATGCGCCACCACATACCGTTACCAACGTTCCCGTCTCCTTCAGCAACTCCTTTTCAGTTATTCGGATTGCCCGCATCCACACTCTCGAATCTATTACGGACAAAGGCAGAAGGAAAGGATCCTCGACCACTTCAAATTGCCCGTTTTAGTCATGGGCACTCTGAATGTCCCGGATACGATACACCTCATACGCCACGCCGCTGAGTTCGACCGGATCATTAACCTGCAGCATTCGGTGATTGTGCGTGAGCTCGTCCAATTTTCCGAGCGTATTCAGCTTGTTTGTGTTCAATTCGAGCCCATCGGGGCATTGCGCCTGCTGGAGGGCCAACCTTCGTCGATTACAGAACCGGTTTCGTTGGATCATGCTTCATTGACAAAGCCGCTTGCCGTCACTAAACAACTTTTGCAGGCAGCACGATTGGACGATGTACTGATTGAATGGGGAAACGCCGGCGGTAGCTGGCAAGTGATCGGAATGACCCGGCCGCCGCTAAAATGGCCCACTCCGCAAGGAACAATGAACCGCCATCATTACATCTGTGAACTGATTCAATCGGGAGCGCTTTAGACACTCTTTGTTATGCTGATGGAGAAGGACACTCATGTTGAAAAGACTTTCAATCGGAATTCTGATCTTTTGCCTGACTGTTGCCCTGGTCAATCGCGCGGACGCAGCTGCTCCGCCTACGAAAACACTATTTGACCTACCAACCGGGCTGCAGTCGTCCGTGAAACGAGTTTTATCCTCCAAATCGCAAGACTTTTTCGTCGTCCTTCAAAACGGGCTCACGGTCTTGATCCGTCAGGCAGGCCCCAACGATCTGGTATCCGCCCAGATTTTTGTACGCGCCGGCTCACTTTACGAAAGTAGATTCATGACCTCCGGGCTCTCTCATTATTTGGAGCATGTGGTTTCCGGCGGGACCACCGCTTCTTTCACCGAAGCGGAAGCAAAGAAGAAGCTTGAGGCAATCGGCGGAGAGACAAATGCCTACACCTCCTACGACAGAACGGTTTATTTCATAAACACCTCTGCAAAACACTGGCAAACAGCTCTGGATCTGCTGATCTCCTATGTTAGCGAATGCAAGCTGGATGCAGCGGAGGTCGCCCGCGAGAAGGCGGTCATTCAGCAGGAATATAAAATGAGGGAAAACGACCCCGACAGCGAACTGTGGAATCTGTTTATGAAAACCGCCTTTCGGGTTCATCCGGTGCGAAATCCTATTATTGGATATGAAGAAGTTTTTGTGCAGCGAGATCGGCAGGATCTACTCGGTTATTACGAAAACCGCTATCAGCCGGAAAATCTGGTGATTTCCGTAGCCGGCAATATCGATCCCATCCAGGTTCTGCAGTTCATCATAGAAAAAACCCAAGACTTCAAGCGTAGAGCAAACGAACCCATCTCCCTACCACCGGAGCCTGCTCAATTGAGTCCGCGCTGGGAGGAAGCGGAACTGCCGATTGCAAGGATGACCAAGGTGCTGCTGGGATTCCCGTCAGTGAGCCTGCACAGCGAAGACCTGTATGCCTTGGACGTGCTGGCATTCCTGTTGGGCCAAGGCAGAACCAGTCGGCTTTATCAGCGACTCAAGGATAATGAAAACAAAGTCCTGAGCGTCAATGCTTCCAATTGGACTCCTGCCTACGTAAAGGGTCAATTCATGATCTCTCTGGATCTCCCCCCGGAAAATTGGCCGGGAGCTTTGGAAAGCGTAAAGGATGAAATAGAACGTTTCAAGAAAGAGCCTGTGGCCCCCGAAGAGCTGGAAAAAGCCAAAAAGACGGCCATAGCGCAGCACATTTTCGGCCAAGAGACTGTCTCAGCCATGGCCTCGTCGCTGGCCTCTTCCTACTTTGATACGGGAAACCCCTATTTCGATGAAACCTATCGAGACGGATTGCGCAGTGTAACGCCTGAACAGATTCTTGCCGCTGCAAAGCTCTATCTCGATGAGACCCGCTTGAACGTCGCGATTATCAGGCCGCGAGGGCAGCCCGGCGTTTCGGACAAAGTCCTTGCAGCTCCGGAAGCTCCCTCGGAAGTTGAGCTCAAGAAGCTTGACAACGGCCTCACGGTACTGCTGAATAAGGATAGCTCTCTGCCTATCGTCACGCTGCAGCTTTACGGACTTGGCGGGCTTCTGCTGGAAGAGCAACAGCCGGCGGGGATTTCGGCCTTCACCGCTTCGCTCCTCACTGCAGGCACCATAGAGCGCAGTAAGCTGGATATAGCTCGTGCCATAGAGGATGTGGGCGGAAGTATCCAGAGTGGTTCAAACAACAACACCTATTACGTATCTGTCAAGGTTCTTAAAGAAGACTTGCAGCTGGCTTTGAATATTCTTGCCGATGTTGTGCAGAACGCTCAATACCCCCAAGAAGAAATAGAAAAAAAACGGATTGAGACTTTGTCAGCCATTCAGAGTCTAGATGAAAACTGGCAGATCGAGCTCTTCAGGTTGTTCAAAAAAAACTACTTTCAAAACAGCCCTTATGGCCACGAGCGGTTGGGCACAATTGAATCGGTAAAGTTATTTACCAGAGCGCAACTGCTCACCTTCTATCGTTTAATGGTTAACCCCGGGAGCTCCGCGCTTGCCGTTTATGGAGATCTCGATGCGGGCACGCTTCTGCCGCAAATTGAACAAGCTTTTGCGGACTGGGAGACAAAGCCATATCAGCCCCCTGATTGGCCTAACGAAACCGATCCCCTTAAAACAAGCCAAGTTGTGGAAAAGAAAAATGAAAAGACCTCTGCCTCTTTGTTTGTCGGAACCAATGGACTGGACATCGGTAATGCCGACCGTCCTGTACTCGACCTTTTGAATGCGATCCTTTCCGGAGCTGGGACACCTTCGGGAAGACTCTATGAAGCAATGCGAGGAGGGACAGAGGATCTTGTCTATCTGGTTGGCTCTTTTCCGTTCTATGGAAAAAACGCCGGCTATTTCGGGATCATCACCCAAACCACTTTGGGCAATCTGGAGAAGGTTCAAGAAATTATCATACAAAACCTCAAGCGCTTACAGGATGAAAAAGTCTCGGATGAGGAACTGGAGGGCGCTAAAAATATCTTACTGACGGCTCATCGGATGGATTTGGAGAGCATCAGCTCCAGGGCGCAAAGCGCGGCCGTCAATGAGGTTCTCGGATTGGGATATGATTACGACCAACGATACGCTAAGCTGGTCGAAGAGGTTGACGCTGAAAAAATCCAACAGCTTGCGAAAAAATTGCTCACCCATGCTCTTATTGTACGAACAATACCGGAACATCCAATAGAGGTCTTATCAATCCCGCCTCAGGCAGATGACCTTAAAGTTCAATAGTAAGAGCGTGTTATTTTAAAATAGCTTGCTTGCGCTACAACAGCCGAGAATATGAGGTCGGATTGCATCCGAGCTTTGCGAGCTTCGCTCGGACCTTTTTGCTCATGAGAATGTCGAACTCCTTCCGACACTGCAGCTGTTCGCAATCGAGCACTTCACCGGCTGCGAAAATCGCTGGATGAAAGTAGATCTCATTGATGCCGCTTTGCAGGTGATCCAAAATCGATAGGACTATCTCTTCGGTCATTTCACCAGAGCACAAGTGCCCGTAAACTCTCACAGGAAAAATAAAAGCCTCTTTATTGAGCCTTTTTTTCATGCGCGAACAGAGCAGATAGAAGATAGATGCAGTTATCGCCTTGCTCGGAGACAAATGCCCATAAAGCCGACAGATCAGCCGAAAATCATCTAGAGGCAGCCTCATTCTGAAAACCTCGTATTGTCGGCCGAGCTCAAGGGCAGCCTGAAAAATCACCGGATGGACATGCATGTGCAGGTGGCTGTCGATGTGCGAAATCCTCAAGCCTGTTTCGACAAACCTGGCGAATTGTGCTGCCAGCTCCTGCTTCAATTGTCGCCGCGCATTTTTTTGTAGAAAGTACTTTAGACCCGCAATAGTTGGATTGTCCTCGAAGTTGCCATTTGCATCCACCAGCAGCGGAATCTGAGAAGGCGGGAGAACCGATCGTCCTTTTACTGTAACGAGGTGAATTCCTACCGCTAACCCTTTATTCTGCTTGGCCAAACGGACCGCCTGCTGGAAAGCATCGCCGGTTACCATCATGCTGCAACTGGTCAGAATACCCTCACGATGGGCTGTGATAATGGCTTCGTTAACCTCGTCGGATGCTCCAAAGTCATCCGCGTTTATGATCAGTTCAGTTCGCTGCAACGTACTCAAGACCATTAAAGAAACGACGCACCAGTAAATTCTTCTTTTCCAAGTCTTCCAGAGCCCTCTGCAGCTCTTCCGATTCCACACTCAAGGCGGCTGCCATTTCCGATTTTGTGCACGGCCGACGCCTGACGACTTCCATCACTCTGACGGCAAGATCCGCATCATACTTTAACGGAGTAGAGCCACAGTAGTGGCCTACGATTTGAGTATTTGCGGGAAAGAAAGGCAGGAGAGAATGCAGCTCCTGTTCGGATAATCCCCGCACATTCGGGTCTGCGGGAGGGCGGACCACCGTGTTGAGCTCGATCTGGTCAGGATTCAACTGGTCGATTACCCGGCGGAGCTCACGCAGGTGTTCTGGGTGATCGTTATAGCCGGCGACCAGGAGAACTTCCAGATGGAACTGACCATGATAATCCTTGCCAAACGCGTTCAACCCCTCAATAATTGTGTCAAGGTCCAGGCGGGGATGAGGTACGTTGACCTTTGTAAACACATCCGCTATAACCGCATCGAGTGAAGGAACAACACGGTCAGCCGCTGTCAGATCACTGCGAACTTCAGAATCCCACAGCAAAGACCCGTTGGTGAGAACAATCAGGGGCAGTGAAGGAAACCGATTCTTTATGGCCCGAAGCAGGTCGCCCAAGGGTTTGTACAGGGTCGGTTCACCGGCGCTTGAAAATGTTATTGCATCTGCCCCCTGAGGGTAACATCGGAAGTAATCAGTCAATTCATCGAGGACCAGATCGGGATCCACGAACCTTTCTCTTGCTATAGTCCAGTGGGTGGTGAGGCCGGACTCACAGTAGACGCAATTGTAACTGCATGTTTTGGGGGGGATGACATCTATTCCCAACGAGCGGCCAAGACGACGCGAAGGGACAGGACCGAAAATAGTTCGCACGGATTAAGCCTCGGTTTGTTCTGAACACTCTCGCATCATGACGTGATTCATTTTCTTGAGGTACACTTCGCATTCGGCGCAGGAATGTCCGTTTTCTCTGCAAACTCGAGGCACCAAATCCCAACATGGGACCGGAAATCTAAGGATGGCCGGACATTCTTTGCGGACTTCTTCGCCACAGCCGCGGATTTCCCAACAAGGTGCGATGGTGAGGAGCTTTTTTATGCCGGCGATATTGAGTCCTTCTTCGGCTAGAAGCTTTCGCAGGCATTTGAGCCACTGAAGGTCATTGTTCGAATAGAATCTCTTTCCACCACGTCGTCCCGGCTTGATCAAACCTTCCTGCTCGTAAATCCGCAAGGTACGGGGATGTATATTGAGGAGCTCGGCCACGATTCCGATGGGGTAAAGTGCTTTTTGGTTTTCCATTTTCATACGCTAAATTCCTTCTCCGTATCAATTGCTTACAAAGTCATTTAAAGTGGCCGTGATTATAAAATCTAGAGCAATGATTGTCAATTTGTTTCCCGGATAGACCGATGCCCATGAAAATTCTTTTCTTCTTGCCTTGGCGGTCTGCAATACAGTAACTTTTTCGGATAAAATGGAGGAGCGGGAATCTGATAACATCGATCCGACCGCGACAACCGATGCAAGCACGTGCGAAAGGTATTCACACGATTTGACGATGACGTCATCATACGCAACGGCTCTTAGCCTGCATTCGAGCTCGACAGGAGAGAAAAATATGCGAAGCAGTGCAATGAAAAAAGGTGTGGAAAAAGCGCCTCATCGATCTCTGTTTAAAGCAATGGGTTATACTCAGCAGGAGCTCGACCGCCCCTTGGTGGGAATTGCCAACTCGGCTAATGAAATCATTCCCGGCCACATCCACCTGGACAAAATTGCAGAAGCGGTAAAAGCGGGTGTTCGTCTCGCCGGTGGCACCCCCATTGAATTCAACACAATCGGGGTATGTGACGGTATCGCCATGAATCATGCTGGTATGCGCTATTCTCTGGCGAGCCGTGAGCTGATTGCCGATTCCGTTGAAATCATGGCCATGGCTCACCCATTTGACGCTCTCGTTCTCATCCCCAATTGCGACAAAATCATTCCAGGTATGTTGATGGCTGCCTTGCGGCTGAACATTCCGGCTATTCTCATAAGTGGCGGACCGATGTTGTCCGGACGAATCGGACAAAAAGCCGTCGATCTCATATCAGTTTTTGAAGCTGTAGGCGGATACAAAACAGGACAGGTGACTGCCGAGCAATTAGCGGAATTGGAGGAAAACGCGTGTCCGGGTTGTGGCTCTTGTGCAGGCATGTTTACCGCCAATTCCATGAACTGCCTGACCGAGGCTTTGGGTATGGGTCTGCCGGGAAACGGCACAATTCCAGCCGTGACTGCTGCACGAATCCGACTGGCCAAAATGGCTGGTATGCAAATCATGGAATTGGTTAATCGAGGAGCCCTGCCGCGAGACATCGCTACCCGCAAAGCATTTGAAAATGCCATTGCAGTAGACATGGCGCTGGGGTGTTCCACCAACACCGTTCTCCATGTTCCTGCTATTGCTTACGAAGCGGGAATCGAGCTCGATCTTCAGTTGTTCAACAAGATTAGCAAACGCACTCCTCATCTGTGTAGCTTGCGTCCCGGGGGACCGCACTTCTTGGAAGACCTCAATTCCGCCGGTGGGGTACAGGCCGTGATGAAAGAGCTCAGTAAAAGAGACCTCATTCACCTGGAAAGCAAGACAGTCAGCGGAAAATCTGTGCAAGAAAATCTGCAGGCGGTTACCGTGCTGGATAGTGAAATCATTCGACCCATCGATCAACCCTATCACGATGAGGGAGGCATTGCGGTCCTGTATGGAAATCTTGCTCCCGAAGGAGCAGTAGTCAAGCAATCGGCAGTGGCGCCGGAAATGCTGCAACGCAAGGGACGAGCGCGCGTATTCGAAAGCGAATCCTCTGCAGCCGAAGCAATTCTGGAAGGAAGAATCCAATCAGGGGATGTAGTTGTGATTCGCTATGAGGGACCCAAGGGAGGTCCCGGCATGCAGGAAATGCTCACACCGACCGCGGCCATTATGGGCATGGGACTCGGCAAGGATGTGGCGTTAATAACGGACGGGCGTTTTAGCGGAGGAACTCAAGGGGCGGCAATCGGTCACGTCTCGCCCGAAGGCGCTGAAGGAGGCCCGATTGGCCTAGTGGAAGAAAATGATGAAATCCTAATCGATATTCCTAATAAGAGATTGGAATTGCGAGTCAGTGACGAGGAATTGCAGAAAAGGCGCGAAAAGTGGCAGCCCCCTGTTCCTAGAGTCAGAACGGGTTACCTTGCGCGCTATTCGCACTTGGTGACATCAGGAGCTACCGGTGCGGTTCTTAGAACCCGGTAGAGCAGGAGTCAAAATATAAATATAGTGGGAACAGAAGAACATTGCGGTGAGCTACATGTTAAACCGTGACGACGCAAGACGCTACAACGAATGGTATCAGTCCGACATCGGACGGACCGCCGCTCTGGTTCAAAAGAGCCTGCTGCTTCGCTTGTGGTCGCCATCGGCGTCCCAAAGAGTGCTGCAGGTAGGCTGCGGGACAGGGATATTTCTTGAGTGGTTTGCCCAATTGGGGCACCAGGTCACCGGCATCGAGCCGTCCGATGCAATGTTGAATATAGCTCAACTTCGCCTGCCCCAGCGCATTTACCTGGAACACGGCCATGCTGATGATCTGCCCTATGAAGACAATGCTTTCGATACGGTAGCACTCATCTCCGTACTGGAATACGTAGACGATCCGTTGCAGGTTTTGACGGAAGCCTTCAGAGTGGCGCGGCGGCATGTGCTTTTGGGAGTGGCAAACAGGTATTCGCTGATTTCCTGCCAGCACTATCTGGAACAGCTATGGAAGCCTCGGGTCTTTAATGACGCACGCTTTTTCAGTGTATTTCAATTGCGCCGCATGGTAGAGACCGTCATGTCGGGTCCGGTTCCGCATCGATGGGGAACCTGTTTATCTTTGCCTTACAGCATGTTGCGCTATCTGCGCTTCTTGGAATGTTCCAGGTACTTTCAATGGCACCCTTTGGGCCATTTCATCGGCATGCGAATCGATCTCCGCTACCCTCTGCAGACTCTTCAGGATCCGCTCTTCTGCGAGATCGGAGCCAGCTTGGAAGCAAGGTTCCATGCATACTGGCGACACCACCGGGAGAAAGCTTCCGGTAACGGGAGCAGACGTCAGATCCTCGAGCTTCACTCGTCGCAAACACATTTTGATGTTGATGCCTGAGGACTCAAATACTGCGAAGGAGTAAAAGATGCACGAAGCCATATGCTATGAAAAACGTGAAGAAGGAAAAGTGCATTGCTTCCTTTGTGCGCAGCATTGCCTCATCAAGGCAGACGAGCGAGGCAAATGCGGTGTTCGCGAGAATCGTGGAGGGACCCTGTGGAGCTTGGTGTACGGTAAGTTGATAGCTCAACACATTGATCCTATTGAAAAAAAGCCACTCTATCACTTTTACCCGGGCACACGCAGCTATTCCATAGCAACCGCAGGCTGCAATTTCCGCTGTTTGTTCTGCCAAAACGCGGATATTTCACAGAGTCCGAGAGAATACAAGACTATTCAGGGTCATTACGTTCCGGCCGAAGCTGTTGTCGAAGAAGCGCGCCAGTCAGGCTGTGCGACCATAGCCTACACGTATACGGAACCGACTATCTTTATGGAATATGCCGTTGACGTCGCAAAACTGGCGCATCGAGCAGGTATCAAGAACGTTTTTGTGAGTAACGGTTTTATGACTGAAGAATCGCTGAAGATTATAAGCCCGTACCTCGATGCTGCCAATGTGGATCTGAAGGCATTCAACGACAGCTTTTATGCCGAGGAGTGCGGAGCACGTCTGAAGCCGGTGCTCAAGACTTTGGAAAGAATGAAAAAGGCCGGCATATGGCTGGAAGTCACAACGCTTCTCATTCCTGGATTGAACGATGATACGGCTGAGTTGAGGCAGCTCACTCGCTTTCTCGTGGAACTGGGAGCCGACATTCCCTGGCATGTCAGCCGATTCCACCCCACTTACAAACTGACCGATCGTTCTCCGACGCCGGTAAGCACGTTGCACAAAGCTCGGCAAGTCGGCCTCGAAGCTGGTCTGAGATATGTTTATACGGGAAATATTCCTGGCGATGAAGGTGAGAACACATTCTGCCATGAGTGCGGAAGTCTGTTGATAAGGCGTATGGGATTCTCTATGCGAAAAGAAGGGCTCGAACGATCAAGCTGCAGGAAATGTGGCGCACTGCTCGCCGGAGCGGGCCTCTAAGCATAGCAGAATGTATTGTGAGACCTGCCGCTCCAATCCGAAATGATAAAAGGCATCCGCGAGAACCTTCTAGTCCGCTGCCGCTGATTGCTTCTTCTTACGTTGATCTTCATGGTATTGTTGGAGCTTCGATGGCAACCCTCGTTTTTTGGCAGAACGACTTCGCAGTATGGTCAAGTTTCTCGCTGACAACGGCTGCTTCAAAGGAAAGCCCCACTTCTTTTTGTACTCTCGAGGCGTAATCTTATGTGTTCGAAGATGATTAGCGGTCAATTGCCTGAACTCTGCACCGCACTCCAAACACACAACTCGATCTTCCTGGATGGATGCACGTGGTTCCAAATCCTGCGCCCATTCAGCGGAAGCATTGACTTGCTCGTCTGAGCCAACCACATCCACCGGCCGCCCTTCTCTCTCCGCTTCGCGGATCAAGAAGAGTGCATTATAGACCCTCAATAGCGAAGACTCCATTTCTTCACCGGCCATCTTGTTCCCTGTAGCCTGAGCCTCCACTAAATCGACCGCCAATTCCAATAATTTTTTGTCCATATCTATCTCCCAGATCTCATACAGGATCCCGGAATGGTCCTCGAATTGTTCACGCAAAGGCAGCAACTCGGGAATCTCTTTGTGGTAATATAAGACGGTGCTTGGGAATTTCAATTTGCAGGGTATAGAGTTTCACCTGCCGTGGCTAAGAGGAACTGCGGCAGAGGCTTGATTCTTTCAGAAGACTCCAGGTGTGCTCAGGTAGGAGGGCGGATTTCTTCCGCCTTTCCCGCCTGAGCCCAATCCTTGGTATTTTCCTACAATTTGCCCAGAGTTTTATCCACCGGACGACGTTCCGGCACGTACTGGTGGGGTATTAATTCCTCGTTCCATTCCCTGGATACATAAAGATTACAGTAACAGCTTCCGTACTCCCGGACATCAGGCTCCCTGTATACACAAGGGCATATTATATCCTTATCCCATTCACGATCATTGGAGGCCAAACGGCAAGGGCAGCACATATAACCATACCGCTCGCGATTGATGATAAGTCCTTCCAGGAGCTCGAAGACTTTCTTTTTGTCTTTGTTGAAATAATAACCTTTCTTTTCCTGGGACGCTTTCAACATTTCATAAAGCTTCTCGACATCCATTATTCCTTAAGAGCCTCCCTGATTTCTTCCTTCTTAAACCCGACTATAATTTTGTCCCCCACAATCAGAGTAGGAAAAGAGCAACTCGGATTAATCTTCTTAATTTCTTCGAGGATAGCATCCCTTTGCTCCTTTTCCAGTTTATCCACTTCGATGCAATCGTATTTCACTCCACAATCGTCCAATAACTCTTTAGTGTTTCTACAATGAATGCATGTGCTTAGTGCATAAAGCTTGATATCACATTCCTTCATTCCCGTTCTCCTTCGATCTATCCGCGCTGAGTTGGATGCCATCCAAAAGAAATCCGTTTGACGACATGTTCCAATATATTCATTAACAGACAATTAATTCAACTTTGTTCTTAAGAATTTTGGAGGCCGGTTTTTCTTTTGGAAAAAGACTTTGCTTTGACTTTTGTCAAGGGTCAGAATCGCGTAAAGAGGTAGATTAGTGGCAACCAAACAAACAAGCCCTCTAGAGGTCAACATGAAATGGCAACAGAAAGCTGAAGAGGCAGTGGGAAGGGCACCCTTTTTTGTTCGCAAAATAATCAGAAAAAGAGTCGAGGAAGAAGCCGCTCGGAGCGGAGCATCGGAGGTCCGCTTAGAACATGTCAAATCGTGTCAACGGAAGTTCTTGTCGAATATGGAGGATGAAGTCCAGGGCTTTCAGATCGAACAATGCTTCGGGCAAGATGGTTGCCTCAACCAGGCCGTCAAAAACCAGACGTTGGCCGGTGAAATCGAAAGAATTCTTGCCGGAGGGAATCTCAAGAAATTTTTGAAAAGCAAGGTGACAGAACCGTTGAAATTGCACCATCAATTTAGAGTCGCCATTGCCGACTGCCCCAACGCTTGCTCCAGGCCCCAAATAGTTGATATCGGACTGATCGGAGCCAGGCAGCCCTCACTCGATCCGGAATTGTGCACCAACTGTGGCGCTTGTGCGGAGGTTTGCAAGGAACAGGCGATTACCACAGGCGACACCGGAGATTTTCCTGCCCTGCATGATCAAAAGTGCGTCAACTGCGGTCAGTGCATAGAGGTTTGCTCTTCGGGTGCAATTAGGGAGCGCCGAAGAGGCTATCGTATATTGATTGGCGGGAAGCTGGGGAGGCATCCCCAGTTGGGGGCAGAATTGCAAGGGATTCGATCGATGCAGGAGGTTCTGGTCATAGTCGAACGTTGCCTCGATCACTATCTCGAGCTCAATGTATGCGGAGAAAGGTTTGGCGAGATTCTGAACCGCCACCCGCTCGAAATCCATGTACAAACTTGACGGGATTGTGGATAGGATAAGATGAGTTGCACAACCTGCCTGGCGCCCTTAGTTTAGGGGGGGCCAATGACTTCTAAATCCAGGTTTTGAGAATCACCAATCAATAGGCAGATTGCAGAGGATAATCCGATTCGGCAAGGGAGGATACCAATGAAAAAAACATCTTTGTTTTCAGCAAATGATTTTTCGGACAAAGCTTTCAAGCGGCTGCTCGTACATGACTCGCCTTACTTCAAGATTTTGAATTTCAATTTCAAAGCGGATCAAGAGCTGCCTATCCATTCACACGATATAGAAGGAGAAGTCTCCATTGCCGTGATTGAAGGCAGTGGCGAGTTCTTGGGCAAAGATGGTGCAACAATTCCTGCTCAAGCCGGCGATGTCTTGGTGTGCGAGATAAGCGAGCCTCACGGCGTACGTGCCAAATCCGACATGCGGGTCCTGGTAACGATTGCACCCCCGATTTGAGCAAGAACAAGGTTCGGCGTTGCCCTTAAGAGAAGACCAGGTCCGTCGCCATGCCCCAAACGACAAGGGACGTGACGACGGGCGTCTGCCCATCCTGCCTTGATCACAAAATAAGATTCTTTGCTCGTTCCTCTCATTTATTCCACACTCTCCTGATATACCTTCAACCTGCCGCCCTGGTAATGCTTCTCGCATATCCCTTTTATTTTTTGCTTGAAAATTACTGCTTCACAGATGAATCTGATCTCTAACACTGCAAACGGACGAAGCTCCTTCGCCGGTTCGTTCAAGCGAGGCGAGCTTCGAATGAAAGACGGACGTAGGCTATTTTGGGACAGATTCTTACTACCTGGATTAATTTTAAAAAAGGAGGAAGAGGGATGGCCCGTCTATTTGCTGTTTTTTCAGTTATCATCACGGTACTGTGGGCTTTTAATGGCTTCGCCCAGCAGCCCGAAGTCAAAGCACAGGCGAACCTCTGTGTGGACTGCCACAAGGAGGCCACCCCCAATATTGTCACCGATTGGCAATTGAGTGCGCACAGCGGCAACGATGTTGATTGTGCAACATGCCATGGCGACAAGCATACCTCCAAGGACGATGTTGCTGAAGCGGGAGTGGTTTTGCCGGAAGCTTGCGCCGCCTGTCACCCTGAACAAGTCGAGCAATTCAAAGGCGGGAAGCACGCCCTCGCCTGGGCGGCGATGAAGGCGATGCCTACGCTGCATTTCCAGCCCATGGCATTAATAGAAGGCATGAAGGGTTGCGGTGGATGTCACCGGTTCGGCATAAAGAGCGAGGCAGAAGTAAAGGAACTGCTCAAGCAGGGGGGTGGGTTCGGAGTTTCTTCTTGCGATACCTGCCATACCCGTCATCTGTTCTCCGTAAAGGAAGCCAAAGCTCCGCAGGCATGCCAGACCTGCCATATGGGATTCGATCATCCCCAGTGGGAAATGTACTCGTCCTCAAAGCACGGTGTCCGGTTTCTTTTGAAGCAAAGCAAAGTGCTCCCCGAGAATGCCGCTGCACCCACCTGCCAGACTTGTCATATGCAGAACGGGGATCATGGAGTGATGACCTCCTGGGGCTTCCTGGCGGTGCGACTGCCAATGCCGGACGATCAACAGTGGGCGGCAGATCGAGCTGCTATTCTGATGGCGCTGGGTGTGTTGAATCCTGATGGGGAGCCCACTCCTCGACTTGATGCGGTCAAGGCCGCCAAAATCGCCCGCCTTACCCCCGAAAGCTGGCAAGAGCAGCGTGACAAAATGCTGCGAGCTTGCAAACAGTGCCATTCTGTAAACTTTGCAAGAGCCGAGCTGGAAAAGGGCGACCTCATGATCAAAGAGGCTGATCGCCTGATGGCACAGGGAATTCAAATAGTGGCCGCTTTGTACAAGGACAACATCATTCAAAAACCGGAGAATTATCCATACGCCTACCCCGATTTACTCACCTTCCACGACGCACCCACGGTGATCGAGCAAAAGCTCTTTGTTATGTTTCTCGAACATCGCATGAGAACCTTTCAAGGATCCTTTCATTCCAACCCGGATTATGCCCTGTGGTACGGATGGAGTGCAATGCAGAGAGATCTAACTGAAATAAAAGAACTGGCTGCAAGAATGCGCAAAGATGTTAAGACTGGCGGAAACAAGTAACTATAACGGCCAATCCTAACGGATTCCCGCCAACCGCATGGGGAATTGACGATCCGGAATGATAGACAGTTTATTCTGTGGAGCTGTACTAAGTGTCAGATGCGGCAAAGCTTAAGGTTTCATCCTTTCATCGCGCAGAAGCCAGATTACGCTCCTTTTTGAGTCCCTGGCTTCTGCGCTTATGGTATGACTGCTCGCTCGTGCAATCCCGCAGTGCGCTTTATCCCCTTTTATCTTTCAGCTCAGAGCTGTATCGCTTCCTGCAAAAGCGCAACGCGCGGCGAGCCGGACTTCACCGCAACCATCTACCCGCTTACGTGATAAGCATCGGGAATCTGGTGGCCGGAGGAACGGGCAAGACACCCTTTGTCATCTGGCTTGCCGAATACCTCCAAAGTCACGGACTCCGATTTGCGATCCTCAGTAGAGGTTATGGCGGACAAAATAGAACTGTTTCTCGAGCTCCTGAGCAAGGAGACATGCTTTCCCAGTCCTTTCAATTCGGCGACGAACCGGTTTTGCTGGCAAGAAGGCTCAATGAGGCTCCGGTCTGGATAGGGAGAGAGAGATGGTTGTCGGGACAGAAAGCGATCCAATCGGACAAAGCGGACGTCCTTATTCTAGACGACGGCTTCCAGCATTTTTCATTGTTTCGCGATCTTGATCTGGTATTGCTCGACAGCAGCAATCCTTTCGGCAACGGCTTCCTGTTGCCCGTCGGTCCGTTGCGAGAGCCGATCCATAGCTTGCAGAGAGCGGCCGCCTTTATCCTTACTCGCGCAGATGACAATAAGAAGTCGAATGAAACCCGATTGACCTTGCGCCGGCTGTTCCCGGACAGATCGGTATTCTGTTGCCGTCATGTTCTTTCCGGCTTCAGATTCGGTATCGACGGCGAGGAAGTACCCCTGGCAACTCTATACGGTCTAAAAGCAATTGCATTTGCCGGCATCGCTCGCCCGGAATCCTTTTTTTCCTCCATTACCGCAGCCGGCATCCGTGTGGCAGAGCAATTTGCATTTCCAGACCATCATTTTTATGCACCGCAGGAAGTCAGTCTCCTGCTGGAAAGCCTCAAGAGAAACAAGGCGGACCTATTGATCACGACCGAAAAAGACGTGGTCCGCTTTCCTGCAGAATTTCACTCAACTGTTTTAACAGCCCGCTTGGATCTCGATTTCGGCATCGATCGGCAAAAATTATATGATTTTTTGGGCGAACAAATCGGGGCAATAGGAAGCTGAGAGCCTTCCAAGTCGCACTTAAATGTTTATAGTAAAATTGTTGAATGACTTAGCAAAAACGAATTAAAGGCTCACCTCGGAATCTCAGTAGACTTAGAGGCTAACGTGCTCCATATCGATGGATCCAAGCATTCGGGCAGCGGCACGGTGCTGCGATACGCCGCAGCCCTTGCTACTTTGAAGCGGCAACCGTTACACATTTATGACATCCGTGCCAAACGCGACAAACCGGGTCTCAGGCCTCAGCACCTGATGGCCGTGCGCGCCTGTGCCGAGCTTTCGTCCGGACGTCTCGAGGGCGATCAAGTGAATTCTAAAGAGATCTTTTACTGGCCCGGGGGAAAAATCCGAGGCGGTGAGTTTGTTTGGGACATAGGCACCGCGGGTTCCAGCACGATGCTGGCTTTTACTTTGATCGCTCCGGCCCTCTATGCTGAAAGCGGGTGTAGCTTTTCAATCAACGGCGGCCTCTTTCAGGATCTCGCACCCAGCGCTTTTCACATGCAAGAAGTCCTACTACCGATGCTGCGCCGGATGGGCGCAGTGGTTGAGATGGAAATCGTGCGTCCGGGATACGTGCCGAAAGGCCAGGGTTGTCTTAGAATGTCGGTGCAGCCTCTCAAAATCCCGCTCAAACCGGTTATATTATTGAAACAGGGGAAGGTATTGGAGATTCGTGGGATTTCTCTTTCCTCCCACCTGAGCAAGGAAAAGGTCAGTGAAAGAATGGCCGGACGCTGCAATGAGATTCTAAAAAAGCAAGGCTATGTGCCGCGCTTTGAAATCCAACATGATGCAAGCGCGGTGCAACGAGGGGCTGCGTTGATTCTTTGGGCGATTACCAGCGGCGGTTGTATTCTGGGAGCCGATCAGGCCGGCAAGCGGGGCAGGAGCTCCGAGTCGATTGCTGAAGCTGTGTGTACCTTTCTGCTTGAAGATTTGTCCACCAAAGCTACCACCGATCGACACCTTGCTGATCAATTGATTTTATTCGCGGCCCTGGCAGAAGGAACAAGCGAGTATCGTGTCCCCCGGGCAACCGATCATGTGCAAACAAATCTTTGGCTGGTCAACGAGATATTTGGTGTAGAATCGAGGCTGCATAACAAACGCCTGGCAATCGATGGGATAGGTTTATGAAATTGGGATGATATTTTTCTTGTAAAGGATTATGCCATGCCACCTCGGGTAAAGATCAGAGGCAGTTATAGTACGGCTATAACCAGGCTGCTTTTAGATCACGAGTATCCGGTCGTCGATCCTTCCCCGAAGATTTGTGAGCGTTTCGGGCTGGCAGTGGATAACGCACCAGCCGATGTGAAGATTCATGACAAGAACGATCGTCAGGGTATTGAGCTGATCGGGGAGCCGGAACGAGTAACCCAGTTTTTTACCTTTCTGCAGGAACATTTGACCGATGTTGTTCTTTTGCAGCTCGAGACTCTGGAAGAGCCGGATAATCTGGTAAAAGCAATGATCGAATTCCCTGCGGATTCCAAACGTGCTTTGGATGAAGCCCGTTCAGCAGTATGTTCTACTCTGCTCCGGCACCACCGCCTGAGAGTCATTGACAGCCACAAATTGGACGTCTTTGAAGATTCACTGGCCAGGCATCCCGAGAGGAGGACCCTCTTGGAGCAGCAATCATTTCGCGAAATGATCATGCTTCCGCTGGAAAGGGGCGGCGTATTCAGATTGGAGCATATCAGGCCGACCGGTCGACGAATACGCCCAAGAGAAGGGATTATCGTTGAGGCCGATGAGGATCATATCATCTTCAAGCGGTCGTTTTCGGCGGGACGCTATGACGGACTCGATCTACCCATTGAAAAAGGGGACTATGGACTTACGGAAATCCGTGAGGGTTCATGGTCCGTCAGGCACGCCTATTTTTCAAGAGAAAAGACCTTGAAGGGAGAGTACTTCAACATCAACACAGCCGTCGAGCTATATCCTTACGGCGCACGCTATATGGACCTTGAGGTAGACGTGATTCGCCGGGCGGGAGAGCAGCCCATCATGATCGATCGCGAAAGGTTGTCCATTCTGGTCCATGAGGGGCGCATCAGCAAGGCTCTGGAGACAAAAGCGTTGCAAATAGCCGAGGAGCTGATGCAATCTCTGTAGCTCCGTCATAACTGAGTCGAAAAGATTGGCAAAAGAACCGGGAAAAAGCGCAGAAGGATCAAGTCTTACGGCAGATCCACTGCTGCGGCAATACGCTTATCTCTTCTTGCAGCAAGTGCCGAGCGGGCCTGTGCTGGACCTGGCTTCGGGAGATTGCCATAACGGCATTTCACTTGCCGGAAGGGGCCGCGAGGTGATTTGCTGCGACGCGTCTCACGCTTCGCTCGAGCTTGCCCGAAAGAGTGCGAAACAGGCGGGGGTAGAAATCCAAACCTGGCATCTCGATTTGGAGCAGTCTGGCTTCAATCCTTTGCCCGCGAACTATTTTGCCGGCATAATCGTTTTTCGCTATCTCCATCGGCCTCTGATTCCCTCAATAAAAAAAGCTCTCAAAAACGAGGGTATCCTGATCTATGAAACCTACACCATAATCCAGCCAAAATTCGGCAAACCCCGCAATCCAGACTTCCTGTTGAAGCCAGGTGAATTACGCAACTGGTTCGGGGAGTGGAAGGTCATCCATCATTTTGAGGGAATTGAGGATAATCCCAAAAGAGCTATCGCGCAGATCGTATGTCAAAAGCCGCTCCCGCAATATTCACAAAGCTACGCATCAGCCCAAGTACTTGAAGCCGACGGTTAATTTTGCTATAGACGTTCGACACTTTCCATGAAACGGAGGCCCGCATTCCCCATCTGCACCATCCACCTTGTTCGGCAAAAGATCGGTGCAGACTCGAGCACTGTTTTCGGGCAAAAACAATACTGGATGGCCACAGGATTGCGGACTAGGAGGCTGTCCGAGAATTGTCATTTCGAGCCGAAGGCGAGAAATCTTGCACTTGTAAGCGGCTGATTTTACGGATTTCTCACTTTGCTTCGCTCCGTTCGAAATGACAAAAGATGCATTCTCGGACAAGCTCCTAGTTTTTTCCTACGCCTTTGAAATCCCTGACACTCAACGCATTGGCCCTTGATGATAGCGGCTCTACTACGGGCTCACGGGGAACATATTGCTTTCTATGATTCCAGCCATTATTCGCGTGCTGCTTGTTTTTCTGTTGATCCTTTTTGCCATTAGAAAGAAAGTCTCTCTGGGAAACGCCCTCTTTTTCGGCGCCGTAATTCTGGGCTGGCTCTTTGATTTGACCTTTAAATCCATGTTGTTTTCCGTCTATCACTCTATCACTCACCCCAAAACCCTCTCTTTGACCATAATGGTCTGCCTGATTCTGGTATTCAGCCACAGCATGGAGGTCGCCGGACAGATGCAGCGGCTGCTGGATCGGTATCGAGGTCTGATAGCACAGCCCAGGATCAACCTCATTGTCTTCCCGGCTCTCATCGGCCTTCTGCCCATGCCAGGGGGCGCCATATTTTCCGCTCCCATGGTAAAAACCCTGGGCACCCGGTTGAATTTCAACAGTGCCCAATTGAGCTTCATAAATTACTGGTTTCGCCACATTTGGGAATA
>Ga0068714_10001899_pt1 | contig 28491 bp, 18 predicted proteins | sample MTBNYHSulfiMetaG_FD_62988 | JGI IMG/M metagenome (GOLD analysis project Ga0068714, IMG submission 62988) | Enrichment culture microbial communities from rom New York Harbor, USA that are MTBE-degrading - MTBE-NYH (New York Harbor Sulfidogenic)... | ecosystem: Environmental > Aquatic > Marine >...
ACCACCACCGAGAAGCTCGGCTTTGCCGGGCGCGAGGAGGGGATCGCCGCACACGCCGTCGTCCTGCTGCGACGATGAGCGATCCCGGTTTTCCCCTCCCCGCTGGCCTGCAGCTCGACTGGGTCTACGCCCTTGGCGAGCCGCGCTGCCACGGCGTGATCCGAACCGTGCCCGAGGACTTCATCGTCGAGGAGGAGATCGGTTTTTCCCCGGACGGTGAAGGTCATCACGCCTGGCTGCACATCCGCAAACGCAATACCAACACCGAGTGGCTGGCTCGCGAGCTGGCCAACCTGGCCGATGTGCCGCTGAGCGAGGTAGGCTATGCCGGCCTCAAGGACCGCCATGCGGTGACCAGCCAGGTCTTTACGGTCAACCTCTCCGGCAAGGCCGAGCCCGACTGGCAGCAGCTCGCCTCGGACGACATCGCCTTCCTCGAGATCGACCGCCACGGGCGCAAGCTCAAGCGCGGGGCGTTGCGCGAGAACCGCTTTACCCTGACCCTGCGTGAGCTTGCCGGGGAGTGCTGTGACATCGAACAGCGGCTGCAGCGCATCGCCGCCGAGGGGGTACCCAACTACTTCGGCGAACAGCGTTTCGGCCACGATTTCGGCAACCTGGCGATGGCCGCGGCGATGTTCCGCGGCGAGTGGCGCGAGAGCGTTCGTCACAAGCGCAGTCTCTATCTCTCCGCTGCGCGCTCCTATCTGTTCAACAAGGTGCTCTCGGCGCGGGTGGCTGATGGGAGCTGGCACCGGGCGCTGCCCGGTGAAGCGCTGATGCAGGAGGGGAGCACCAGCTGCTTCAGCGTGCGTCTCATCGGCTCGGAGATCGAGAAGCGGGTTGCCGCCGGGCAGCTCCACCCGACCGGTCCCCTGTGGGGCAAGGGCAGGCCCACCAGCCTGGCCGACGCACTGGCGTTCGAGCTTCAGGTGCTGGAGGGAGAGGATTTCTGGAAAGCCGGCCTGGAGAAGGCGGGGATGGAGCAGGAGCGCCGCAGCCTGCGCCTGCCGGTCAAAAAGTTTGAGTGGCACTGGCTGGACGAGACGACCCTGCAACTGCAGTTCGCCCTGCCGCCCGGTGCCTACGCCACCAGCCTCCTGCGCGAGATCGCCGTCATCGCCAATGCGGCTTCAAGGGGATGAAAAACCTTTCAACGCAAAGGGCGCAAAGACGCAAAGGACGCAAAGAAAACCCCTTGTGAATGGATGAGGTCGGTTGCACAGCTACGTTTGATTATCTTGGGGCACCAAAGGGCTGCAGTTTGCAGGAGCGAGGGCAAGACAGCCCAAGATAAAGCCATTAACCCTTTGCGTCCTTTGCGTCTTTGCGCCCTTTGCGTTAATCGCTTTTCGTACTAACGCCGAGCACGGCGTAGCAGGACGTAGATGGCGCCGGTGCCGCCGTCGACCGGGCGGGCGGAGCAGAAGGCGAGCACTTCGATGCGCTGGCGCAGCCAGTGGTTGACCTTGCCCTTGAGCACCGGTTGCTTGTTGAGCGAGCCGTTGCCCTTGCCGTGGATGATGCGTACCACGCGGGTGTCGCCGGCCAGGGCGTGCTGCAGGAAGGCGCCGAGCGCCTGGCGAGCCTCCTCGACGCGCATGCCGTGCAGGTCAAGCTCGGCGCCGACGCTGTAGTGGCCGCGGCGCAGCTTGCGCAGCACACTGTGCTGCAGGCCGGTGCGGCAGTAGAGCAGCTCTTCGCCGGTCTCAAGTTCCGCTGCATCGAGCGCGTCGGAGAGCATGTCCTCGAGCACCTGCTCCTCATCGAGCTGGCGCTGGCGGGGAACCGGCGGCGGCGCCGGGCGCTGGGGCAGGGCCTGCTGATGGCGCAGGGGCACGGCGTCCGCCACCGCATCGCGGAACAGGGCCTTCTCCTCGCTGCTCAGTTTGCCGGGTTTGCTCATCATTCGGGTCCGTTTTGCCTGCTGGGCCTCTCTGTCAAACAGAGTCTAACACACTGTTTTTCATGCCGGGCTTCATGGATCGGCCGGGGGGTTGTATAGTAGGCCAAACGAGAACGATAACAGGGCGGTTCGCCGTGCGAGGGCGCCCGAGTGGAGCGCTGGAAAACAAGAATGCATATCCTGATAAGCAACGACGACGGCTATCTGGCTCCCGGAATCAACTGTCTGGCAACGAACCTGGCCACCATCGCCGAGATCACCGTCGTGGCCCCCGAGCGCGACCGTAGCGGCGCCAGCAACTCACTGACCCTCGATGTTCCCATCCGCGCCCATCGCACCGACAACGGCTTCTACCGCGTCGATGGCACACCGACCGACTGCGTCCATCTGGCGATCACCGGACTGCTGGAGAGCGAGCCGGACATGGTGGTCTCGGGGATCAACGCCGGCGCCAATCTCGGCGACGATGTCCTCTACTCCGGCACCGTGGCGGCGGCGATGGAGGGGCGGTTCCTCGGCCTGCCGGCCATCGCCGTCTCCCTGTGTGCCCTCTCGGGCCACGAATTCACCCATTTCGAGACCGCTGCCCGGGTCGCGCTGACGCTGATCGAGCGCCTGCGCCAGAACCCGTTGCCCCGCGACACCATCTTGAACGTCAATGTGCCGGATCTTCCCTGGGAGGCGCTGCAGGGCTTCGAGGCGACCCGCCTGGGTCATCGCCACAAGGCCGAGGCAGTGATCAAGGCAAAGGATCCGCGCGGCCGTCCGATCTACTGGATTGGCCCGGCGGGGATCGAGCAGGATGCCGGCCCCGGGACCGATTTCCATGCCGTCCGCCAGCAGCGGGTGTCGGTGACGCCGATACAGGTCGACCTGACCCGACATGGCGTGATCTACGATATCGCCGAGTGGCTGGGCGGGGTGGCCTGAACCGATGCAGACACAACAGTTTCGCGGTATCGGCATGACCTCAAGGCGTACCCGCGATCGCCTGGTGCAGCGCCTGGTGGAGCAGGGGATAACCGACCCCCGGGTGCTCGAGGCGATACGCAACCTGCCGCGCCATATCTTCGTCGACGAGGCGCTCTCTTCCCGAGCCTACGAGGACACGGCACTACCCATCGGTTTTGGCCAGACCATCTCACAGCCCTATGTGGTGGCGCGCATGACCGAGGCGATCCTCGAGGTCGCGCCCCGCAAGGTGCTGGAGATCGGCAGCGGCTGCGGCTACCAGAGCGCGCTGCTGGCCAGCCTGGTGGCGGAGGTCTACAGCATCGAGCGCATCGGCGGCCTCTACGAGAAGGCGCGGCGTAACCTGCAGAGCCTGAAGCTGCACAACATCCGGCTGCGACACGGGGACGGCTATCAGGGCTGGCCGGCCCAGGCCCCCTTCGACGCCATCCTGGCGGCGGCCGCGCCGGCGCAGATCCCAGAGGCCCTGCTGCAGCAGCTGGCCGAGGGGGGGAGGCTGATCATCCCTGTCGGGGGGAACGGACAACAGCGGTTGCTGTCGATCATCCGTCAGGGCAACGAATTCGTGCAGGAGGTGCTGGAGATGGTGAGCTTCGTTCCCATGCTCTCCGGCGCCGACCGGTGAGGTGGTGATGCGTCTTTTTTCTGCCATGTATGACAAGGTTATCGGCTGGTCGCGCCACCGTCATGCCCCGCGCCTGCTGGGCGCGTTGAGTTTCGCCGAGTCCTCCTTCTTCCCCATTCCCCCGGATGTGATGCTGGCGCCGATGTCGCTGGCCCGTCCGGAGAAGGCCTGGCGTTATGCCCTGCTGACCACCGTGGCCTCTACCCTGGGGGGGATGTTCGGTTATCTCATCGGTCTCTTCGCCTTCGAACTGGTCGAGCCGCTGCTCCGGGAGGCCGGCTACTGGGGGGCCTACCAGCGGGCAGGCGAATGGTTCGAAACCTGGGGCTTCTGGGCGGTACTTCTGGCCGGCTTCTCGCCCATCCCCTACAAGATATTCACCATCAGCGCCGGGGTGATCGGGATGAGCTTCCTCCCTTTCCTCATCGCCTCGGCCGTCGGCCGGGGCAGCCGTTTCTACCTGGTGGCAGGGTTGATGAAGTGGGGCGGCCCGCGGATGGAACAGGCGCTGCGAAATTATATCGATCGCATCGGCTGGGTGCTGGTCCTCTCCGTCATCGCCATCTATTTCCTGGTCAATAATGGCGGCTAGAACCATACCCTTCCGGATTCTGATGTTACTTGCGCTCACTGCGGTGGCGCTCGGCGGCTGCGGCGAGATGAAGCCGATGGGCGCGCGCTCCGACCTCGTCAGCTACACCGTCAAACCGGGCGATACGCTCTACTCCATCTCCTGGCGCTATGGCTACGATCACCGCAAGGTGGCCGCCTGGAACAGCATCCCTCCCCCCTACAATATCCATCCTGGCCAGCAGCTGCGTATCATCGCGCCGTATCAGGGTGTGCCGGAAGAGCGAGACGACAGGCCCTCCGGCCCAGCCACCGTGGCCTCCGCTCCTGCCCCGCAGAGAACACCCACAACAGCACCCGCCACCGCCTCCGCAAACCGGGGCGTTGCGGCACCGACGGTTGAAAAATCGGGCCCGCGCCTCCAGAGCAAGGATATTGCCTGGCGCTGGCCGACCAGCGGCTCGTTACTGGCCAAATTTGCCCCCGCGAATGGCAAAAAAGGTCTCGATATAGCGGGGCGTCGGGGACAGGAGGTCGTGGCTGCTGCCGGGGGACAGGTGGTCTATAGCGGCAACGGCTTGATTGGTTACGGAAATCTCATCATCATCAAGCACAACGACCATTACCTGAGCGCTTACGGTTACAATCGCCGCCTGCTGGTCAAGGAGGGCACCGAGGTCAAGCAGGGGGAGAAGATTGCCGAAATGGGAGACAACGGAAAGACGCAATATCTTTTGCATTTTGAAATCAGGCGCGACGGCAAGCCGGTCGATCCGTTGCACTATTTACCAAAACAAGGATCTTAGAGGAAAGGTTATGGACAAACGAGATACCTCTCAACTCGGTTCAGGCATTCAGGACGAAGAACCGCTGCTGCACGAAGCGGAAGAGGAGGGTTCGCTTCCGCTCGACAAGGTGGAAGAAGAGGATAGCGAGCACGCCTTCGAGGCCGGCGCGATTCCCGATAGCCAGCTCGATGCGACCCGGCTCTATCTGAGCGAGATCGGTTTTTCCCCGCTATTGAGCGCGGAGGAGGAGGTCTACTTCTCGCGCCTGGCGCAAAAGGGCGATGAGAGCGGGCGCCGACGCATGATCGAGAGCAACCTGCGCCTGGTGGTGAAGATCGCCCGCCGCTACCTCAACCGTGGCCTGGCCCTGCTGGATCTCATCGAGGAGGGGAACCTGGGTCTGATCCGCGCGGTAGAAAAGTTCGATCCGGAGCGCGGTTTCCGTTTCTCCACCTACGCCACCTGGTGGATCCGCCAGACCATCGAGCGGGCGATCATGAACCAGACCCGCACCATCCGCCTGCCGATCCATGTGGTCAAGGAGATCAATGTCTACCTGCGGGCGGCACGCCTCCTGTCTCAGAACCTGGATCACGAGCCGACACCGGAAGAGATCGCCGAGATGCTGGACAAGCCCATCGATGAGGTCAAGCGCATGATGGGCCTCAACGAGCGGGTGACCTCGGTGGACGTGCCGATGGGGCGCGATGCGGACAAGTCCCTGCTTGACGCGATCCCCGACGAGAACAACCTCGACCCCGCGGAGCTGCTGCAGGATGAGGACATCCGCGGCAATATCGATCTCTGGCTGAGCGAACTCACCGACAAGCAGCGCGAAGTGGTGGAGCGGCGCTTTGGCCTGCGCGGTTACGATGTCTCCACCCTGGAGGAGGTCGGCGAGGAGATCGGCGTGACCCGCGAGCGGGTGCGCCAGATCCAGATCGAGGCGCTCAAGCGCCTGCGCAACATCCTCGAGAGCCGCGGCTACAGCGGGGATGCGCTGTAAGCGATTAAGACAAAACCTTTCAACGCAAAGGTCGCAAAGACGCAAAGTGCGCTATGAGGATTGTGTGCTGCGGTCTTACGTTGCTGCTGCGTGATGTTGTAGGAGCCGAGTCCCCTCGGCGAGATTCGCCCGCGGGAGCGGGCTCCTACGGCTCCCTTGATTCTGACCTGCACCTACAGCTGTAAACCTTCGCGTTCTTTGCGCCTTCGCGACCTTTGCGTTTAAGTCTTTTGATTTTTGATGCCGGCTAGTTCTCAATGATGATCGCTGCGGCGACACGGCGTCCTTCGCCGGCGAGGACGTTGTAGGTGCGGCAGGCGGCGGCGGTGTCCATCACCTCGTAGCCGATGCCGAGCGACACCAGCGCGGCGAGCTGCGTTGCGGCAGGGAAGCGCAGCGTTCTGCCGGTTCCCAGCAGCAGCACCTCAAGCCCCAGTCCCTTGATGGCCGCAAGGTGCTCTGCCTCGAGCTCGTCGATGGCGCCGGGAGGCCACTCCCGCATCAGCTGCTGCGGGGTGATAATGAAGCTCTCGCTCAGGATGAGTTTGCCTTCCTCGCCCGTCCGCTCCTCGGCGCGGGGTGAATTGATGACCACCTCGGCATCCCGGCAGGCGTGGATGGTGTAGAGTCCTTCGGCGAGTTCACGGCTGAATTGCATCGATTTTTCCCGGTAGAATAGGGGTTTATCTGTTTCTGGCAGATTGACAGGGAATTAAGGCGCCAGTAATGTTACCAGCTTTCACCCCGGCTTACTCCACGGCCGGGACTGCACTTTTTCGGATACCGCCACCTTGATAGACGATTTCCAGAGAATCAAGCGCTTACCGCCTTATGTGTTCGCCATAGTCAACGAGCTGAAGGCGAAGGCGCGAGCGCGTGGCGAGGATATCATCGATTTCGGTATGGGCAATCCGGATCAGCCGACCCCCGGGCACATCGTCGACAAGCTGGTGGAGGCGGCGCAGCGCGGCGACACCCACCGCTACTCCATGTCCAAGGGGATCCCGCGCCTGCGCCGCGCCATCTGCAACTGGTACCGGGAGCGGTTCGAGGTGGAGCTCGACCCCGAGACAGAGGCGATCGTTACCATCGGCTCCAAGGAGGGGCTGGCGCACCTGGCGCTGGCCACTACCGGCCCCGGCGATGCGGTGCTGGTGCCCAATCCGGCCTACCCGATCCATCCCTACGGTTTCGTCATCTCCGGCGCCGATATCCGCTCGGTGCCGCTGGTGCCGGGCAAGGACTTCTTCGAGGAGCTGGAGAGCGCGATCAAGACCTCCTGGCCGAAACCGAAATTCCTGGTGCTCAACTTCCCCGGCAACCCCACCGCCCAGTGCGTGGAGCTCGATTTCTTCGAGAAGGTGGTGGCGATCGCCCGCGAGCACGAAATCTGGGTGATCCACGACATCGCCTACGGCGAGATCGCCTTCGACGGCTACAAGCCGCCGTCGATCCTGCAGGTGCCCGGGGCCAAGGAGGTGGCGGTGGAGTTCTACTCCATGTCCAAGAGCTACAACATGCCCGGCTGGCGTGTCGGCTTCATGTGCGGCAACAGCACCCTGGTGGGGGCGCTGGCACGGATCAAGTCCTACCTCGACTACGGCATGTTCACCCCCATCCAGGTGGCGGCCATCGCCGCGCTGGAGGGGCCGCAGGATTGTGTGCGCGAGATCAGCGCCATGTACCAGAGTCGTCGCGACGTGCTGTGCGACGGCCTCAACGGCATCGGTTGGCAGGTGGAAAAGCCGAAGGCGACGATGTTCGTCTGGGCGCCGATCCCCGAGCCCTACCGCCACCTCGGCTCGCTGGAGTTCTCCAAGAAGCTGCTGGAGGAGGCCAGGGTGGCCGTCTCTCCCGGCGTTGGCTTTGGCGAATACGGCGACGACCACGTGCGTTTCGGCCTGATCGAGAACGAGCACCGCACCCGCCAGGCGGTGCGCGGCATCCGCGAGATGTTCCGCAAGGACGGCCTGCTTTGAATTTCCCGCTCCCCCAGACAGAGAGTTCCATCGATACCATGCGTCCCATCCTCAAGTCTTCCAAGCTTGCCAACGTCTGCTACGACATCCGCGGACCGGTAATGGCCCATGCGCGCCTGATGGAGGAGGAGGGGCATCGCATCATCAAGCTCAACATCGGCAACCTGGCGCCGTTCGGTTTCGATACCCCGGAGGAGATCCAGCGCGATGTGATCCACAACCTGCCGCAATCCTCCGGCTACTCCGACTCCAAGGGGCTGTTCGCCGCACGCAAGGCGATCATGCACTACACCCAGTCCAAGCAGATCGCCGGCGTGGGGATGGACGACATCTACATCGGCAACGGCGCTTCGGAACTGATTGTGCTGGCGATGCAGGGTCTGCTGGAAAACGGCGACGAGGTTCTGGTGCCAAGCCCCGACTACCCGCTGTGGACCGCCGCGGTGAGTCTCGGCGGCGGCAGGCCGCGCCACTATGTCTGCGACGAGGGCGCCGGCTGGCTGCCGGACCTGGACGATATCCGCAGCAAGATCACCGACAACACCCGCGCCATCGTCATCATCAACCCGAACAACCCGACCGGCGCGGTCTACCCGGACGACCTGCTGCGCGAACTGGTCGAGATCGCCCGCCAGCACCAGCTCATCGTCTTCGCCGACGAGATCTACGACAAGATGCTCTACGACGGCCTGAGCCACACCTCCATCGCCTCGCTGGCCGATGACGTGCTGTTCGTCACCTTCAACGGCCTGTCGAAGAACTACCGCGCCTGCGGCTACCGCGCCGGCTGGATGGTGGTCTCCGGCGAGCAGCGCCACGCCCAGGACTATATCGAGGGGCTGAACATCCTCTCCTCGATGCGCCTCTGCTCCAACGTGCCGGGTCAGTTCGCGATCCAGACCGCGCTCGGCGGCTACCAGAGCATCGACGACCTGGTCGCGCCGGGCGGGCGCCTGCGCCGGCAGCGCGACCTGGCCTGGGATATGCTGAACAGCCTGCCCGGGGTGAGCTGCGTCAAGCCGCAGGCGGCGCTCTACCTGTTTCCCCGGCTCGACCCGAAGATGTATCCTGTCGCCAACGATCAGGAGTTCGTGCTGGAACTGCTGAAGGAGGAGAAGGTGCTGGTGGTGCAGGGCAGCGGCTTCAACTGGCCCAACCCGGATCACTTCCGCATGGTGTTCCTGCCCAACGGCGACGATCTGCAGGAGGCGATGACCCGCATGGAGCGCTTCCTGCACCACTACCGCAAGCGGCATAGTTGAGTTTGTTCGCAAGCATTTACCACGAAGGACACGAAGGGTACGAAGACAAGGATTACTTAAGTCAGGTTTTTTTCTTCGCGCTCTTCGTGTCCTTCGTGGTTCATGCTTTTGTTTGGAATTGTTTAATTAAAAAGGTTTGTCATGAATCCCGTTAAAGTCGGTCTGTTGGGGCTGGGTACCGTCGGTGGCGGTACGGTCAACGTTCTCAAGCGCAATGCCGAGGAGATCGCACGTCGCGCCGGGCGCGGTATCGTCGTCTCCCACGCCGCGGCGCGTGACATCAACAAGCCGCGCATCTGTGATACCACCGATATCGAGTTGACCCTTGATCCGGCCGAGGTGGTCGACAACCCGGAAGTGGACGTCATCGTCGAGCTCATCGGCGGCGACGGCCTGGCCCGCGAGATGGTGCTGCGCGCCATCGCCAACGGCAAGCACGTGGTCACCGCCAACAAGGCGCTGATCGCCAAGCACGGCAACGAGATCTTCGCCGCGGCGCAGGAAAAGGGCGTGATGGTCGCCTTTGAGGCGGCGGTGGCCGGCGGCATCCCGATCATCAAGGCGATCCGCGAGGGGCTGGCAGCCAATCGTATCGAGTGGCTGGCCGGCATCATCAACGGCACCGGCAACTTCATCCTCACCGAGATGCGCGACAAGGGGCGCGATTTCGCCGACGTGCTGGCCGAGGCGCAGCGCCTTGGCTATGCCGAGGCCGACCCGACCTTCGACGTGGAGGGGATCGATGCGGCACACAAGCTGACCATCCTCGCCTCCATCGCCTTCGGTATCCCGCTGCAGTTCGATAAGACCTTCACCGAGGGGATCAGCCATATCACCGGCGAGGATGTCGCCTACGCCGAGGCGCTTGGCTACCGCATCAAGCACCTGGGCGTCGCCCGCCGCACCGCCGGCGGCATCGAGATGCGCGTCCACCCGACCCTGATCCCGGAGCGCCGCCTCATCGCCAACGTCGACGGCGTGATGAACGCAGTGCTGGTGAAGGGCGATGCGGTCGGCCCGACCCTCTACTACGGTGCCGGCGCCGGTGCCGACCCCACCGCCTCGGCGGTGGTGGCCGATATCATCGACGTCACCCGCACCCTCACCTCCGACCCGGAGAACCGCGTGCCGCATCTGGCCTTCCAGCCCGATGCGATCACCGACATCCCGGTGCTGCCGATGGAAGAGGTCACCACCTCCTACTACCTGCGCATGCAGGTGCAGGACAACCCCGGCGTACTGGCCGACATCACCCGCATCCTCAGCGAGGCGGCGATCAGCGTCGAGGCGATGATCCAGAAACCCTCCATCGACGGCGGCTACAGCGTGCCGCTGATCATGCTGACCCACCACGTGGTCGAGGCGAAGATGAACGAGGCGATCGCACGCATCGAGGCGCTCAAGACGATCCAGAGCCAGGTCGTGCGCATCCGCATGGAGCCGCTGGGCTGAAGCCGGTGCCGAATCGGGAAGAGAAACAGGAGGGGGCGTGAGCCCCCTCTTGTTTGGACGGTGACTCGCATATGACGCAGGGCTCCCTCACCCTTCTGCTATCAGATGTCGACAGGCATCTGCCTAACCAGGCGGATTGGCCGGCGATGCCTGCGTTGCAGACGCTGCTGTCGAAGGGGCGGCGGGAACCGCTTCCCACGGATCTCACCTCCTGCCTGTTCGACCTTTTTCACCTGCAGGCCGAGGCAGGGCGTGATCGGCCCGTCGCCGCACTGGGCGCTCTGGGAGAGGGGTTGGATGCCACCGGAGGCTGGTGGTTGCGTGCCGACCCGGTGCACATGGTGGCCGACCGCGACCAGCTCTATCTCTCCGCCTGCAACGCCCTCGAGGTCACTCGGCGCGAGGCGGACGAGCTGGTAGCAGAACTCAACCGGCTCTATGCCGATGACGGCTGGCAGTTCATTGCCGCCACGCCCGAGCACTGGTATCTGCGACTGCCCCGGCCGCTGGCGATGCGCACCGTGCCGACGGCTGTGGCGATGGGCCGCAGGGTGGGGGAGGTGCTGCCGCAGGGTGAAGACGCGCTGGTCTGGCAGCGGACGATGACCGAAATCCAGATGCTGCTGCATGCCAGCCCGGTTAATGCGCGGCGTAGCGAACAGGGGCTGCTGGCGGTGAACAGCCTCTGGTTCTGGGGTGGCGGTGAACTGCCGGCGGCGAGTGCCTCTGGTTGGGACCGCGTGGTGGCTGACGACCCGCTGGCGCTGGGGCTGGCCCGGCGTTATGGCCTGGCCGCAGAGAATCCCACCTCAATCAGCCTGGCCGCGGTCACAGGGGAGGGGCGAGTGCTGTGGCAGGCAAACCTCGAATCGATGGAGCGCGCCGAGCAGGAGCTGTTTGCCCCGCTGCTGGCCATGCTGCGTGCCGGCGAACTGACCGAACTGGTAATCGCGCTGCCGGCAATCGGGCTCTGGCAGATTGATCGCGCCGCGCTGCGACGCTGGTGGCGCCGGCGCAGGCCGCTCTCCTCATTACTGCGGGTGTCCGGCTGATTACCGCAGCACCCATCACATCATCCGCTGCGAGCTGGGCGGTCGCCTTGCCCTCCGAGGCGCCATCAGTACAAGCCTCTACACCACGAAAAATATGTCCCTCTCAATATGAGCTCGGTTGAGTGTCAACTTCTTGACTTACTTCATGTTTCATCCTTAGAGGAATCGTTCGTGAATGCCTTGCCATATCGGTTACGGGTAGAGAGATTGTCTCATCCTCAAGTGCCCAACGAGCATATCTATTGTTGAACTTTCTATACCGGACGACAGCAGTGGCTTGAAGCGGGGCTTTTGCCCAGCTAGGGATGATGAAGTTGTATTCGACTACATCTGATTCGCCAGCAGGTATGAAGTTTGTGTAGCTGTCCCCTGTCATGTTAAAGAGATCGTGCTTCCAGACTTCTTTCCCGTGTCTGTCAACGGCTATGGTCCGGTAAAAATATGCATCTTTATCAACATTACCGTCGGCAGTGAGCATTCCATTCTCATAAACGAGTTTATTTTGTGCGTCTTCAACCCTAAGATGTATCCAGGCCTCACTGATATCAGTCGTTCCTCCCGGAAAGTTGTGGCCAATATTTGAATTTGTAACGATCACGTTTAGTGTGGCTGGCTCGTTAAGATAAAAATATCCAGGCTGGTTGTGGAATGGAGTTATTTGAGGATTGATTGGTTTACGACTCCGCATTGCTACGTCCCTGTTTGGTTCTTTGATAGTAACTCTTATTTTGTCGGATTGGAGAAACCTGGTTGTAAGATCAAGTTGCTCTTTGTCGCCTGTAAGCCATGGTATCGCCGTATTGGCACCTAAAGTTCTATGAGAACGTACCATTCCTTCATGGTTCATTGATGGATCATTTGATTTGACGAGAGGAAAATGACAGTCCTGGCAACGGTATATTTCTGTCTGGCTGAATGTGTGTTTGCTTTGGCCTGAATATGAACTATTGAGCCAGGCATTGTATTCATCTTGCATTTTTACCCAGCCCCATTGATTGATTTCCTTGTCCATGAATTGTGCATGGCAAGTGGCGCAAAGCATAGAATCCTTTTCCAATGGCCTTGCCATTTGCGTTTTGTGATCTCTTGGTTGAATGTTGATGAGATAGTTGTGTATCTTTGTCAGGAGTATGCTATCTGAATTGTTGAATAAGTAATTGTCTGACTCTTCAAAATAGTAACTAGCATTTCCTTTTAAATGGGTTACTGCTTTTATGCCATGACAGGCCATGCAGCTTACTCCTTCTTTTAGGTGCCACGCGGTGTCTAGCTTCCCGCCTTTTGTAAGTTGCCCTCCCATTAATGCAACCGGCGCATGGCATCCCTCACAGTATCTTGTCGACGCCATGCCTTTGTTGATTGCAAGCAGGTTTATGTTTGTTTGATAGGCCTTGTCGGATGCGGCCTGCGAATGCATGGAGGATTGCCATTGCTTGGTGATCTCAGTGTGACAGGTGCCGCATCTGTCGGATCTTCCGCTGTATGATGGATTGATGAAATCATTGTTATCGGTTACTACCTGGCTTGGTCTAAAAGGGTTGGCTCCATAGGAACGATCATAAGGGTCGATTTTTGCTTCATTTACAGGAGGTGTGGTTGCTGCATCATATAAAATCGACAAAAAGGCAATGAATATAACCGTGTATAATGAGTTCTTGAATATGTAAATGGAAGTGCCATCTGGAAGCGTATTAGGTCTTGATAAGGTGTTCTGTATTGTTGGTCTTGTTGCCAAGTATATTGCGACATGAATAACGATTAGTGAAATGGCAAGCAAAGATGAATAAATATGTGTAGAGATAATCCAGTTGCTTGATTCGGATTGTCCGAAAATGGAAATATGGATGCCGCTGAGCGAGGTAATTGATATGGTGGTGAGGGATATGAGTCCTGTTGCTATTGAGGTGAATTGTCGTGTTGAAATTACGCGAATAAAATGATTTTTGATATATACAAAAAGGATTAAGCTTAACGCTATGCCAAGAAATGTGTGCGCAAGATATGTGATTTGTATTGATGTTGGTATCTCGTGGTAAAAGAATGTGATGTATCCGCTTGCGGATGCTGCGAAAAGCATAAGAATGAGGGTGCGCAAATGGTTCCGCTCAATGTTGATACGACTCTTGGTATATATTTTACTCATGAAATAAGTTCTCATTGCATGTGGCTAAGCGGCACAACTTCACGTATTTTTTGAAAAGCTTCACTTATTCCATGTTTTATTAGTGTTTGAGAAATCAAGAATCCATCCTTGTTGTTATCCCAATAGTTTAAGTTACTTAGATAATCTACGGCATATTGTGATTCTGATTCGCAGAGTAGTCTTAGTGCGACTCTATTTAATGGATCAGAATTGTTTTCTGCTATATGGACGAGAAGTCCAATATTGAAAGGTTGATCATCGTTGTCCGCTAGCGCTGTCAAAGCCGACTTTCTGAGATTTAACTCGTGATTTGTGTTCGTGGCAGTGTTGGAGATGTATGAGCGGGCCCAGGATGAGTCCGAGGCCGCAATGTCGTGAAACGCACTCTTTGCGGTTGAGATGTCGGAAGATACCAATAAAGTGGTTAAGAAATTGATTGCGTTTTCATCTCTTTGATAGTAAGAGATGTTTTTGGCAATGTGTTTAGTTAACGACTTCTGTAGTGCTTCACTTTTTGTTGAGAATATTTCATCAGAAAGATATGGCATAACAATTTTGTTTCTCGTTAGCACATTCAATGCATTTATTCTTTGATCTATGCTGGCTTTGGTGTCATTGATAATCTCGCCAAGTATTTCTGTTGTTGAAGTATCAATTGTCAGCGTCTTAAGCGTGAGTGCGTGAGGTCTTGTTTGTTTGTTTCTGATTATCTCTGTTGAAGTTGTGGTATCCAGTTTTATATTGAGTTCGTTGATTTGTTTTACAATTTTAGATACAACTGGTTCGGTTTGATTTAGTAATGCGGTTTTGACGAGTTTACCGTTGTTTGTGGTGCTTTCCAGTGCTGTAATAATTGTCTTGTGCTTTAATTCATCATCGAGTTTTGATAAGTTTTTCAGTAATAATGAGATGCATCTGTCGTCCTTTGTGAGTAATGCAGTAGCGGCGAATGAGGCATATAGCGTTTTGTTTTCGTGAAGCTGATTTGTGTGTTTGTCGTAGATGTTTAAGGTTTCATTCGAAAGCTCGCTTCTTGCGAAAACAAGATTTTCATTTCTCGATAATAGCAAATTGTATAATACGTTTAGTCTGTGCAAGAGATTGCGTGTTGGGTCATCTATCTCGGTTGGCAATGGCGTGATGATTTCATGAAGAGTTGATGTTGGGGAAAGTCGTTTTAAAGCGACCACAAGAAATGCTGCAGTTGATGGTGACGTTGAGGGGCTATTTAATTCATTCTCGATAAAATCGGCGGCCACCTTTTCTTTTATTCGGCCTAGCGCATTAGCGATGCGTTGTGTAATGCGTTCGTCGGATTTGTTTTTTTTGTAAAGTTCAATTAAAGGGTTTACAGCTCTGAAGTCTTCGGACTCAGAAAGTGCATCGATAGCAGAAACGATTACGCTTTCTTGGTTGTCATTCAGGAGCGATATCAGGTCTGGTATGGATAGATATTTCCTGTAAATGACTGCCTCTTCTTTGCGGAAGTATCGTGAAAAGCATTCGGCGGAAGCCATTCTATGAGTGGCTTTGTCGCTGTGGAGTTCCCTAAGTAGCCACCTTACTGTATGTTCGTCTTCAAAGCCGCAAAGTGCCTCAATGGCGGCAGTGCTGACATTAGGCGAGATATCCTCGATGGCGCGAACTGCCATAGTTAGTGATTCTGGTGTCTTGTATCTTGTTAATGCTTGGACGGTAGACATGCGTACGATTTCATCATTGTCGGCAAGGCCAGCGGCAAGTTCATCTTCGGCTTCGGCAAAGTCTATATGCGCAGGAAGCAGTTCAATATAGGCTGCCCTGTTTTCGGCCCGTTGTTGTCCGATTTTTAGCTTGAGTCTCGAGGGTGTTGGCCTGTCAGTTTGTTTAGATGGTATTTTAGTTAGACGAATTGAATCTTCCTCCTGAAAGATAGTGATGTACTGGTTAGGCTCGATATTGTTGAATTTGCTAACGTGATTGTCAGGCCAGTGAATGGTGAGAGATTTAATTAAAGATTCGTCTCCTAGCCCGAAATGAATTCTTCTATCGTTAGAGGACAAAAAATTATTGCTAGGCAATAAAGTTCTATGCTGTGCGCCATGTTCTGTCGTTATTGTTACTTTGGCACCGATTGCATCCGTATTGCCTTTCTTGCCATGCAAACGCAATCCTATCCACTTGCCATCGGTTCTGTTGATTAACAACTGCCCGATTCCGTTGTTGTTGGTAACGAAAGTGTCTATGCTCCCATCATTGTTGAAATCAGCAAAGACCACCCCTCTTGATGGCTCTCTATCGGCGAATACTCCGATGTCCGTGTTTGCATGGTCAAAAAAGTTGCCGTTCCTTTTGTTTAGCCATATTTTATTGGATTGTCCTGTTGCGATCTTATTGCTGTAGCTATCTGGTGTCAGCAATCCATTGGTAACGAACAAATCGAGCCAGCCGTCATTGTTAAGATCATATAATCCAGAACCCCACCCTGCATAATTGCTGGTTACTTCACTTCCGACGCCTCTTGGTCGCGCTTCGTCGGCTAATTCAAACGTACTTGTAAAGGATGGTGTGGTCTTATCGTTGTGCCTATTATTTATTAGAAGCTTGAATGGGTTTGTGAGCTTGCTGGCGACAAAAATATCGTCGTCACCGTCGTTGTCGATGTCGCCTATAGATCCGCCTGTGTGGCCAAGTGCAGAGCTCGATCTTGAGCTGCTATTAATTTCGACAAATCGACTTCCATGTTCATTGATGAAAAAAGCGTTTGACCCGATGCCGTTGTCATTGATCACATATAAATCCATGAAGCGGTCATCATTTGCGTCGATCCATAGTGCACTCATGCTCCTGCCGCCTTTGTTCGCTACCCCATACTCGGCGGTAGCATCGACAAATTGGAGGTCTCCTTTGTTGATGTACAAAATATTTCCTTCAGCATCGTACAGTTTGCTGTCTAAGGTCAGGTTCGTGTTGTTATTGAATTCGTTGCGAGTTTCATAGGTGAAGGAGTTTTTGTTATAACGTATATAATTAGTTACATAGATATCTGGTAAGCCATCGTTATTCACATCGGCGATAATCGAAGAGGTTGACCATTGTTCCCCAATAATGCCGCTGGTCGCAGTTACGTCAGTAAAGGTTTCATTGCCATTGTTTCTGATAAGGAGGTTTTGCCCAATGTTGGTTATTATTAAATCCTGATCGCCATCATTGTCAAAATCGCCGGCTGCACATCCCATTCCCCAGGACTTTAGGTTTAGACCGGATTCGATTGTGACGTTTGTGAACTTACCGTCCCCATTGTTTCTGTATAACTGGTGCCCCGTCGATTGTTGCCACCAGTATTCTTTTCCATAATAACGCGTTTCACCTGATCCGTTTACAAGAAAGAGGTCAACCCAACCATCATTATTGTAATCGAATGCACATGCACCAGCTCCAAGTACCTCATTCAAGCCTGTCAGTTTTTCGTCACCTTGCTTGTGGACGAAATGTATCCCTGCATCGAGCGTCTTGTCCTCGAAATGGGGGCGGTTTACAGCCGCAATGTCTTTGTGGGTGTTGTTGGTTAATCCGGAGTCATGAATGTTCTGAAGTGAAAACGGTTTGCTGGGAGTAATTAATACGGTGGCAAAGAAAATGCCTGACGATAGCGTTAGGATCCTGATGTCCATTTCTATGGTGATATCCGAAGAAGTTTTTACTGCTAAATTCAGACCACTACTAGTGTCGCATTAGTGTCGCAATAATCATGTAATCCGGCAATCTCAATTTGAGTAGAGATAAAAGTTACATGAATGTGTCATCCAGGCCCAGGCCTCAGACAATCTGATAAAAATAATATCTTTACCAATGCAGAATATTGTTGCATTATATCCATATAAAGCGTACGGAAACATGCTGAGTGGCAGTATAGTAAACTAATAAGCATGGATGTTCGGACCGGTAGTGATAACATTATTAATAATGATAATGACTGTCATAAAATAATGTGATAGGCATGTGAGTTTCGAAAAACATAATAAACCGCTCGTTTTTGACATAAAGCAACAATAAACACACTGGACACAGGGACGCATCCGCATGTTTCTATGGAAAAAGCTCTTTCTTTCGCTTACTGCGCGCTTGTTCATATTCGCCCTTGCTATTACATCAGGGGCTGCGGCAGCCGCCGATCCGCAACGGACACTTTCCATTGCGGGATTAAAGTCATTAATAGTGCATTCCCCAGGGAGTGCGACAACGTCTGAACCGGTTTCCTTACCCTCGCATTCGCTTGCCGTCGCCATCGATGATGAGCGTTCGCGCATCTGGGTGGTTACGAAAGCACGGAAAGTTCTCGTATACGACTTCAGTCTTGAGATTCAGAATTCATTTACCCTCCCCCCCGATAATGAACATACCAAGAGATCGCGTAAAGACAGCGCTGACTCAAATCATGAAAACGACGATGACAATGACGAATCGCGTTCAGATGAGAAGCCAGACAACGTAAAGGGTGACCGCCGATATCATGATGAGAAACACAAAAGTATCTCACATGCAACAATCTCAATAGACAAGCATGACGGCAGTATTTGGATCACTGGTGATACGTCGATCTTCAAATTCACATCAAGTGGCCAGCGAATACTTAGCATCTCACATAAAAGGGATATTACTCATTCGGCTGTTGATGTTCGCAGTGGTGTCTTATGGTTTACTGATGGTCATAGTGTCATTTCCTACACAGAAGGAGGGCTACAACAGCAAACACTTACCCTTCCAAAGTCATTTTCTGTACGGGATATGGTCTTTGATTTAAATCTCGCTTCGCTTTGGGTTGCTTCCGAACACGAAATCAGTCGTTATTCCTCGGCAGGGCAGTTACAGAAACGTTTTCGAGTCGAGAAAATAAAACAAATTTCTCCTGATGGCGCCGGAAATATATGGGTCGTGAGTAAAAAAGATGTTTTTCGCTTTAGCCCTGAAGGAGATTTGCAGCTAAAAGCCTCACTGACGAGGAATCACGATAGAAGAGATGATGTTGAGATAGAGGCCATTGCTTCCGATGTGAATGATGCCACGCTTTGGATTTTGAGCGAACATGCATTAAACCATGTAATCTCATCTGGCGGTAGCGAAACAGTCTTGACGTCAGTGCCTCGGAGAGGTGTTCTGGCTACTAGTGGTGACATTCATCCACCAATACTCTCTATAAATGACAGGAAGGATGGGGATCTGGTCAAGCCCCAACCGGAATTGGTGTTTACCTACAGTGACATCGGCGTTGGTGTCGACACTGCAACTATCCGTATGTTTGTCAATGGTGAGGCGGCTGAGCTTAGCTGCACACCGGATGCGGATAATCTGAATTGTACTCCGAAGAATGCTTTTAGTGCAGAAACGTTGAAGTTACGATTTGACATACAGGATCGGGCCCTCAATCAGTCCGAAGCAATATCTGTAATTCTCAAGCTTGATACAGATGGCGATGGCGTGGCAGATGAACGTGATACCTATCCCAATGACCCGAGTCGCTGGCGATTGGCTGATGTCAGTGGGGTAACGGCCTCTTTAGAGCAAACCTCAGTGTCGCTTCAATGGAACGAGCATACGGATCCAGAAAAGACAATAGGCTACAACCTTTACCGCAAAGAGGCTGTGCAGGAGAGTGAGGTTAAACTCAACCAGGAACTATTGACGTCAACTACATACACGGATGGCAATGTGGTGAACGGGCAGGGATACCGTTACCGAGTGGTCGCAGTTGAAAGTCGTAGCTTCGAGGGAGAGCCTGGCGATTATCAGGATATTTTCATCGCATATAATCTGACCCCTGTCAGCAATTTCATTGCACAACGCGAAGGGGGGGCTGTACGTTGTGCCTGGAATGCAGCGGATGGTTATCGCTACCAACTGTATCGAAGCATTGGCGATGTGGAACCACAACCTTTTAGCCAGATAGAAACGACGACGTATCTCGATATGGCTGCACACTGGGCCTCAAGTTATCGCTATCAGATTGCCACTATTGCGGACTTCATCAATGTATTCACCAATGAGGCGGTTTCTGTTATCGGCCCTCGCTCAAGTGTGGTTGTTGTTCCGCCCCTTCCGCAATTAACGCTGCGTCTGGATAATGCCACTGCAGATAATTCCGGCCTACATCATTTGACCTCAACGACCAGTCCTGTGGCCGTTTCCGGTAGTTATACGGCGGCAGTTGGCCCGGTAACAGTTACCGCTGTCTCGGGAGTGGAGAGTGTGACAACGGAAAGCGAAACCGGGGTTTTCCAACTCGTGCTCCCAGTCAGTGGCCGCAATCAGTGGGGTATTACTCTTACCGAAAAGACCCTTCCAGACCGATGGATATCGGCTTCCCTGGCGCTTGTGTTGGATAGTGATGCGGATGGTATTGCGGAGGACATCGATCAATGCCCGGATACCCCCGCAAACGAGCAAGCGGACGGTGAGGGGTGTTCTGACTCGCAGAAAGATGCTGATGGCGATGGCATTACCGGAGCCAGTGATCTTTGTCCTCATACCCCACCGGGAGAGCCAGTTGATGCTGAGGGCTGTGCTGCATCAGAGCGAGACAGCGATAAGGATGGATATATTGATAGTATCGATGCATTTCCCAGCGACCCCACCGAGTGGCTCGATACCGACCTGGATGGCATAGGCAACAATGCCGATTCAGATATCGACGGCGACGGGGTCGCCAACACCGACGATGCCTTCCCCTTGGATAGCACAGAAAGCCGCGACACCGACCAGGATGGTATCGGGGACAATGTCGATCCAGATCGCGATGGTGACGGCGTGGCAAATGAAGATGATTTCTTTCCGGACGACCCCACAGCGTGGAGCGTCCCGACGGTTACCATTACCAGCCCCAACAGCCTTACCACCTTTGGTGCTTCACCAATTCTGGTTTCGGGCACCATCGACGATCCCAATGTATTACTCACCATCAATGGCATCGAGGTCGCCCATACTGGGGGTAACTACCAGGCAAATGTCGCGATCGAGGAAGGTCACAACTCCATTGTGGTGCGCGCGGTGGATGCCAAGGGACATGAAGGTACCGCCACCATCGCGGTCTCGCTCGACAAGACTCCTCCATACATCACCGTCGAGTCACCCCAGAACGGTGAAGTAGTACGCAACCAAAGCATTACCGTCACCGGTCTCGTCAACGATATCGTGCGTGGAACCGTGGCGGAAGACCAGGCTGTGGTCACGGTCAACGGTGTGCAGGCTTTCGTTTCCAACCGCAGCTACATGGTGGAGAACTTGTCCCTGACAGAAGGTGACAACACCATTACGATCAATGCCTCCGATGCTGTCGGTAACATCGAGACCAAAACGATTACCGTGCGCTACGAGCCGGTGACCGGTTCCAAGATCGAAATGGTCTCGGGGCAGGGACAGGGTGCACTTATTCAGAGCGCCTTGTCTGATCCGCTTGCTGTGAAGCTGCTTGATGGCTACGGCACGCCTGTGGTGGACAAGAATGTCGTATTCCGCGTTATTCAGGGTGACGGCGTCCTTGCCGTAGGCACCGCTGACGAGTCTCAGGGTGTGTTGGTCAAGACCGACAGCCAGGGCGTCGCCTCAACCACCTTCCGGGTTGGTTCGCGTGCCGGCGAGGGGATCCATCGCGTACGCGCCAAGGCGGTGGGTTTCGATGGCGAGGTGGTGTTCCACGCCTCGGCAGATCCTAATCCTGGGGACAAGGTCAGCGTCATTGCCGGCAACAACCAGCGCGGCATCGTGCGTCAGCCCCTGCCTGAGCCATTCGTTGTGGCGGTGACCGACAATGGCGCCAACCTCATCCTCAATGCCCAGGTGGAATTTACCGTCAAGAAGGGCGGCGGAAAATTCCTTAACAACGGTGAACAGATCTACCGCGCCATGACCGATACCGATGGGCGAGCAAGCGTACAGTACGTGCTCGGTCCCGATGAGGGGCTTGACGTGCAGTACGTCGAGGCAAAGCTGATTGGCACTGAGGCGAAGGCCGGTTTTACCGTCAGTGGTTTTATGCCCGGTGATCCGGGCAAGACCAGTGTAAGCGGCGTCGTGCTGGACAACCAGGATAATCCCATTCCGGGTGTGACCGTGCGGGTCGACGGTACCACCCGCCAGGCAGCCGCGGATGAGAACGGACAGTTTATTATCACCGAAGTGCCGGTCGGCCCGCTGCACCTGATCGCCGATGGCGGTACCGCACAGGTCGAGGGCGAGTGGCCGACACTCTCCTACAACATCGTCACCGTCGCCGGGGTGGAAAATCCGCTCTCAGCGCCGATCTACATGGTCAAACTCGATACCAAGAACGGCGTCATGGTAGGTGACGAGGATGTGGACTACACGCTGCCTGAAATCCCCGGTTTCAAACTCAAGGTCAAGTCCGGATCGGTTACCTTCCCGGACGGAGCCAAGAAAGGCGTGCTTTCGGTTACGGCGGTTAACGCCAACAAGATCCCGATGCCCCCGCCCAACGGCATGCAACCGCAATTCATCGTCACTATTCAGCCTACCGGCGCCAAATTCGATCCGCCAGCGGAACTGAGTCTGCCCAACGTCGACGGGCACAAGCCCGGCGCACAGGTAGAGATGTACTCCTACGATCACGACCTCGAGGAGTTCGTCACCATCGGCGTCGGTACCGTTAGCAGCGACGGCAGCGTGATCAAATCCAATCCGGGGGTGGGTGTGATCAAGGCTGGTTGGCACTGTGGTAGCCAGCCTGGGGGAAGCGGATGCTGTGAGGGGGGGAGTGGGGCAAATTGCGGTTACTGTGAAAACAGAGTAGGCGAATGCCCCAATGTGAGCTGTGAGTTCGTGCCTGATAGACCTGCCCAAAATCAGGTGCCCCATAACTGTCAAAAGGAGCTGTGTGGTGGTTCAGAGCCTGATCCTTCTGACGTACCAGAAGATTCCCCCTCTGACTGTCAAGACCCAGTTTGCGTAGGTCCGCCAGCACCTGATGATGGTGAAACACCTCAACAAGATTGTATGGAGTGCCAGGGGGGAACGGCAGTCCCGGTTGAAGGTCATGTCATGAAGCGCGAACAGAAACCAGATGATTGTAAGGTGCTGTACTGCGATGGTAACCATGAGGATGCACCAAATGAACCGGTTCCCACTGAAAGCCAAACTCCTAATGATTGCAAAGAATTGAAGTGTGACGGGTCTGAAGTGGCTGCGGATGATCCCAATGAAGACACTGATCAGGAGGATTGTTCTCGACCAATATGTGTCGGTACAAATCACGATGTTGAGTTAGCGTCTAATCAAAATAAACCTGATGAAGAAGTTGATGCTTGTAACAAGCGAACATATTCTTGTGTAGAAATAAATGGAACGCCTTCAAATCAAGCCAAAGACGAAAAATATACCGGAACACCCTTGATAGATACTGGTGATAAATGTCAAGAATGTGATGATGGTACACTTATTAACTACGATGGTTGGATAATCAGCCCTTCAGTTACTAAGCAACTATCAGTTCCATCTGCTGCTTCGGGGGCTGCCGAGAACCTTTTGAAACGATTTGGCGTACAAGTGAATAGTAATTGGACTGGCGAAGCTAGCGTAAAGGTAGAAGGATGCTGTGATGGAGCTACCGGACAAAAGGGGGAGAAATGGACGGGCAGTATTTCAGCTGGAGCTAGTGTCGCTTTGGATTTGCAGGTATGGCCTTGTCCTGGTTGTCCTCCACCAAATGTTGACATAAATGTAGGCGGAGCCCTTGCTTACATTATAGTTGGTGTAAATGTTCAAGGAGGAGTTTACGCTGTTGGTAACGTCTCAGTAAATGGTTCGGTAACCAGGATTAACAATGACTGCGGAGAAAATTGTACGGAAGTCGCTTTAAACGCTGCCGGAAGTATTGGTGCAGAAGGAAGAATCTCTGGTGAGGTATGTTATGTACAGGGTGGGGCAATTCTGTCTGATATATCCGCTTGTGGAGCGATTGGGGCGGCGATAGGTGGAAATGCTAAAGCTCGTGGAAAGATTGCAGGGTCGACTTGTTCTGGTCTGACGTCCGATGTGTGTTTTGAAGGCTTTAGTGCATACGCAAAAATATTCGCTGAAGTCACATATCAAGGTGTTAAATACGGAGATACATTAGAGATTACAACTCCAAGCGTATGGGGTAATTGTAACTGAAACATTTAGTTTATATGGGCTGGGTTCTAATGAAGAAAAAGATAATAATCCCCTTGGTGTTTTCTGTTGTATGTGTGGTTTTGTTTGTGGCTGCTAGAACCGTTGCGGACACAGTTTGTGTACAAAATCTTGTTAGCGTGAATGGCAAGGCAAAACAAACAGGTATCTATTTGTGTTTCGATGGTGGTCGGATAGATAAGGCAGTTGATGAGTATGGTTGGTTTTATTCAAGAGAGAAATCGATATTGGAATTGATGATGCTTGCCGGTGATCCAGATACTATAATTTTAGAAAACAAGGTTGATTTGAGTGGCATAGATTCAGACAAAGCATCAGCATATATAAAAGCTATAAATGACATGTGGGGGGAGGTTGAGAGTAAGCGATTTTTATTTTATGCGGATCATGATGAATTGAGAAAGTTTGTGTTGTCTGGAGTGTATAAAGGGGAGCGTTTACTTCTTCAGGCAGAGATAACACAAGAGGATAATAGGCTGCGTGTTATTCGTTCAAATAATACTTTCTCGAAACTGCTGGCGCATTGGCATGTATATGCATCTCAATTCCCTGATGATGAGTTGCAGTTATCATTTTTGGATAGATTGGTAGTGCTTTTTAAATACAATAAATTATGTCCAGACGATAATTATTGTGTCTTCTATAAAAGGTTCAATTTTTCGGATCAGGAGGGCAACGCTTTAGGGGTAAAGGTATGGGGCGAATTTTTATCTCGGCTCACAAGTGGAAAGGTGTCTGAATTACTTCATGCTATGGATTCTGGATCGATGAAAAATATTGGGCTTGGTCCTCAAATGACAGAGGTGCCTAAGCCAGTCGAGTCAATGGTCGAGTGGTTGAGAGAAAAAAGACCGATTGCTTTTTTGTATGGTGATAGATTTTTGATTGCTTTTGTTGCGGATAATGCTCAGAAAGAATCTACAAAAGTAAGTTATTCGCGGGGGGGGGCGATACCAATATATTTCTATGAAGATGATGAGACAAGGGAGTACATGGCAATAGAACTTAATAAAATAAACGTGATGCACGAGTTTTTTAGACAGGCGGACTTTTCGGGCGAAAATAATCGTTCACCAAACTTGTGATTAATGCAAGTAATTAATATGGTGATTTAAATGTGTAGATAATACGGATCGCTCTCAATAACGCTTATGGAGGGGTGAGTGAAAGGGCTAAAATATTATCACAAGTTGTTTTTGGTGCTGATATTACTTGTGATAGTTGCCATTGTGTATGCATATATGACAAGAAGTCAGGCTGCAATTTATTTGCTATGCCTGTCTGTCCTCGTTTTAGGTGGGTTGGGGATGGTTTATTCAATGCGTCTCATGTGTGAATCAATAAAAAGTTATCGCTGGATACCAAAAGAGTACAAGGTTGTTAATGCAACTGTAGCGTTCGTCTCGTCGCCAAAAGGGCGGGGGGCGTTGAATACGTTTGAGCCTTTTTTTGAAGTCGAGTATGAGTTTGATAATAAAGTTTATCGGAGGGCGCTCCATAAGCTAAATCTACACTTGGTTCGATATTTTGCAACACTACATGATGCTAATGATTATCTTGAAAAGATAAAGTCGGGGCTCTATGGGAATAAGGTGTATGTGAATCCAGACAGCCCTGAGAAAGCATTTATTCGCCGTGGAATTTCGAGGGACCAGATTGGTATTTTCTTGTTTTCATGTATCCTTTTTGTAATGTCATTGTTAACATTTTTTGATGTTGTTGAGTGGCGATGATATCAATAAAGAATAATTGACATGATTGTGTGTCTTTATTTTATTGATGCTTATGTTAAATGTTTATGTATTGAGGCATCGAGCTAAGGAATAATGGTTTTTGGTGTTGTTTGATTCTCACAACTACGATTGTTCATTTAAAATCATTTTCGTTAAGGTGTCGGGGCATTAAGGTTCGCAGTTATTGATGTTGTTTTTGTTGTGTGGTTGTGAAAGTGAGGGTTGGGTGTGAGAGTGCGATCTTTTATGTTGAGCGTTGTTTTTAGTTGCTTTTCTATATATGCCAGCGCAATTCCGGCCGAAGATGATAAAGGCTGGATCTACGATGAGGTTCTGACTCAATTGCATGAGATTCGAGCAGAAATTATGAGTCTAAGCGGTGAGCTTGCACTAATAAAGGACGAACTGAGAAAAGTCACTGATCAGCGAGGTGCGGTTAATGGTGTTGCACCTGATGTGGCTCTGAACGGAGCCTACGCAACAGGTAGCAATAGAGCCTCGGTTGTGATCGTCGAGTTTTCTGACTACCAGTGTCCTTTCTGTAAAAAGCACCACGCTAATGCCTATGTGGAATTAAAAAAGAATTATATCGAGACCGGTAAAGTAAAGTATGCAGTGATGGACTTCCCTCTGTCATTTCATAGTCAGGCAAAGTCTGCTGCAGTGGCGGCACGTTGCGCCGGTAAACAAGGTAAGTTTTGGGATATGCAGCACGCCCTGTTCGAAAGCAAGAAACCTTTTGGTGATGAACTCTATCGGGAAATGGCGTCATTATTCAAACTCGATGCGGCGGACTTTAATGCTTGCCTGCAGAGTAAGAGCATTGTTGATCAGGTCAACCGGCAGATGGAATACGGCAGCCAGCTTGGTGTCCAGGGGACTCCTGCATTTTTCATTGGCAAGCTCAAGGGTGGCAAGGTGATAAATCCGCGACTTGTGTCTGGGGCGCAAAGTTACAACAGTTTTTCCCGCATTATTGATGCGCTACTTATAGATTGATGTTTTAACCACTCAGGGATGAATCCTATGCTGAGGATGGGCGGAAATAAAAATAAGGAACTGGACATGGAACCACGTCGTCATGGGCTTGGGCTGGTATGGGGTGGTGCTCTGTTAGTTAGCCTGTTCGGTTCACAGGTCTCCTTGGCGGAAACGGTGGATCAGGACTGTGTTGTCAATATTCTCAACCGTACGATACAGGTAGGACCCCATGGACAATGGGCGATGCCGAATGTGCCATCGACTATGGGCCAGATCCGCGCCCGTGTGACCTGTCTCCGCAATGGCAGGACTACCTTCGGCCAGACCGATTACTTTACAGTCCCAAACAATGGTAACACCTATACCGGTGACTTCCATTTCGGAGCGCTTGATCCGGTACCGGTAAAGCTCGCATTCCAGCCCCCAGAATCGACTGTGATCTCAGGCGCTGAACTGACTCTGCAGCTTTCCTTATCCGCAACTTACAGTGACTCCAGCGCCGAGGATGTGACGGGTGCCTTTTTCGGTGCCAACTATCTCTCCAGTAATCCGGATGTGGCCTCGGTCAATGACAACGGACTTGTCACCTCACACAAAAGCGGCAACGTCATCATCACGGCGCGCAAGGACGGCGCAGTGGCAATCAAGCCAATCACTGTCGTGGCCTCGGGCGATACGGACGGGGACGGACTGCCCGATGACTACGAGCTGGCTAACGGCCTCGATCCCAGCGACCCCCTCGATGCACAGGAAGATCAGGACGGCGACGGGTTGTCCACGCTCGAAGAGTACAACCTCGGCACCAAACCGTTTGTAGCGGATAGTGATGGCGATGGTATCGATGACAAGGAAGAGACGATACCAGGGGCCGATGGCTTCATCACCAATCCGCTGCTTGCCGATAGTGATGGCGACGGTCTGCCGGACGAGGTGGAACTCCAGGTCGGCTCTGACCCGACCGATAGTGCCGATGCAAAATATACGGAGGCGATAACAGGTATCGCCGTTTCGCCACGCAATGCGGTGATCTATTACAACACCATTGATGGTGAATCCAGTTTGAAGCTTAAGGTGACTGGTACGCTTATCGATGGCAGTGAAGTCGATCTTACATCGACACAACGTGGCACGAACTACACGAGCAGCGATCTCTCTATAATCAGCTTTGGTGTCGGAGATGGCGCGGTGTTTGCCGGTCAGGACGGTGTGGCTGAAGTCCGTGTTGAAAGTGCGGGCTATACGGATTCCTCGCGTATTGCAGTGATAAGCTTTACCCCAGAGTTGGTAAGCTTCATGCCGCTGCCTGGTGCGGCGAAGAATGTAAAGGTTAAGGATGGATACGCCTATATCCCTGCCGAAGCAAGCGGCCTGTGGGTCGTCAACATCAATGATCCTGAGTCGCCTTATTTAGAAACTACACTGGCGCTGGACGGGGTCAGCAAGGATCTCAGAATATCCGGCAATATCGCTCACGTTGCCAATGGCATCGGTCTGGTCGAGGTCGATATTTCATCCCCCTCCTCACCGCAGGTGCTCGGTTCCGTTGCATCTGCTGGGGATGCGCAAGATGTTGCCGTGAGCGGCAACTATGTCTACTTGGCTGATGGTTCCGGTGGGCTGGTCATCGTCGATGTGACCAACCCGAGAGTCCCTATCATTGCCGGTTCCTTGGCGCTTGGTTCGAGTGCGACAGGGGTGAGTGTCGACGGGGCAATGGCGGCCCTCACATCAGGCGGTAGTGTCGTCACCGTCGATGTAACTGATCCGACTAATCCGACATTGCTAGGTTCGCTTCCCGTGGGGGGGGCTATGGATATTGGTGTGCGTGACGGTTTTGCGCATGTGGCTGCCTATACTACCT